>JADEYI010000197.1_pt1 | contig 109933 bp, 139 predicted proteins | sample 8542331 | NCBI WGS metagenome assembly JADEYI01 (sample SAMN16510988, study PRJNA670497) | mine drainage metagenome | isolation source: biofilm near Copperflume 1 | place: Germany: Marsberg coppermine Kilianstollen | collected 2018-02
TGCATGCATGCGGCCATCATCTCAAGCTGCATGCTCCAGCTGCACACGGAAAACTCTTCCTGTGGCAAACTCCAGTGGGCGTTGGTCAAGAACACAGTGGCGGAAGTCAATCAAGAAGGCAGCACAAGGTCCACGGCACATTGCAAAGCAATCACTGGGACAGCTAAGAGCTGCTCATCGAAGCTAAAGTATCATGATGTACACAAAGCACAACATCTGGCATGCAAACCCTAGCGCTTTACAGTAGTAAAACGATTTCCTCCAGCTGCGCATATCTGCAAGGGACACACACCCAAAAACAATGGTCACAGGCTTGTATCAAAGGAAGTGCTGAAGTATTTCTCACTGCAGCGACACGCCCAAAGAGGCCTAAGTCTATTCGTTCTGTGCCCACTGACAAGACATTGACATAGCTCTAGCTCGTGACGGCTGGTGTATCTGCAGATGTGGTTGGTATGTTGCACAGCTGTCTGCCCTTGCTGTCTAATCTACATGAGCCAAACCAGGTTTTCACGCCCTCTAAGCTCGTTCCAGCACCGCAACTTTCTTTTGCGCAAGGCTTTCAAATGGTTCTCCGAGAGTCAATATCAGCCGATTTATCCAGACACCTCAGGCCATATGTCGCTGCAGAATAAGCAGGGGTTCGGGCGTGAGGGGCATCTGCCATCGTTCGCCCTCCATAGCGCATCCCTGCACAGAGCACAGGCACACCCTTTTGGCTACTGCTGCATGCAAATGTGACATTGAGGTGCCGCCAACAATTACTGGCAAGATTACAAGAGCTCGGCACAGTGAGAACATGGCGTCGTACAAGTTCTTCATGCTGGACTTATTTAAGGCGCTCGGTCGGGAGCCTCCACCGATTGCGCGCTTATACAAAAAGGGTCCCCAACATTGCTGTCACCCTTTGTAAGCGGTTTACAACACCCAGCAATTGGGAGAGAAACAGGGTGTGAGTGGGTGCACGCACTGCTCAGGAGTCTGCAGCAGCAGAGCGGCGGCGCAGAGGTATTGTCCTGTGCAGGGCACCCGAGACAGGATCACCCCTGCCGTCCCGCCTGCATCGCGGCTTGTCAAGGCGCCCCTTCAGCCGCTGCAGCTCAGAAGGCTCCCACTCCCTCTGCACAAATGAACAGATACTTCAACTGGTTAAGCCCATGCTTTCATCCGTTGCCGAGCCGAATGCACTCCTGCACAACTTCACCCAGCAGACACTACATTGCTTGAAAGGCAGCCCATTCCAGAGCAACTGAATAAAAGTCCTCCCATGTAGATTAGTCTGCGACCACTTGTAAGATGCCTGCCTCAAGCAAACAACGCTGTATGGCCTGCAAGGCACTTCCCAAAAAAGCACTCACCGGGAGGGTGCCGATGCGATAGTTGGGCATGCAAGAAGCCTTGCTCAGAGCCATGGCCACGCTCCGACGCCTGAGGGCTTCCATCGCCTCTTGCACGGTGCAATACTCCGGCAGGGGCCGGCCGTCTGCGCACAAATTCTATTTTGCCTATTTGGGAGACGTGAGCTAATGCTACAATAGCTGAAATGGCCCAAAGGTAAGACGATCATAACTGCAGCTTATCCAGTGACAGTGTATTGGACGTCAAGGGCCAACCACTGTGATACAGTACAGGAGCAGTCAAGGCTACCAGCTTTGGTGCAAGATAAAAATGCTGCATTGGAGGGATTCGACACCTGGGGTTGTCAGTTTAGGGACAGCACAGCCGTTGGATTCCTTCTGCAAGGCTTCGCCTATGTCCTTTGAGGCAGGTGCTGGGTGCAGGGGGGACGCGCTCTCTAGGGAGCTAACGTGCAGCTTCCCAAGCTCTTCAGATGCATTATCCGCTGCGCAAAGGCGAAACATCAGCATTCAGGATACAGGCAGTACATCAAAGTCAGATCTTCACTACATGGAGGCACTGGAACGATCCTTTGCTAGGGAACGAGGAGTAAACGCCAAGCTGTGATATATAACATCTTCTTAAGCTCGCATATGTTGGGACCCTGAAGAAATCACTTGGAGGTTGGCAACTCCCGATGCAAGCCTCAATGCTATTTGAAAACAAAGGCTGGAAATTATTTACCTGGGCATAGGTGTTCGATGTGTTCACCCGCAGACTTGACGTCCCTGAGGCATAAATATGTGCAATATTCACTTTAGAAGGATGGTCAGGAAAGTTTAAATGTGGACTTGACATGCGGATACATTCGGGACGCATCGCATTTGAAACGAGCAAAGGTCTCAGAAAAACAGCAGTGGCAGCAGGATTGCCTGTAAGACGCCTTGGGAAGATTCTGGACCAAGGAAGTCCCCATTGGACTCTCAGACTTCAGCTAGAGAATTTCTTCGCTCGAGACAAACGTAGTACCGAGTTCTGAATGAGGTCTGACTCTTCAATGTCCCGATAATAAGTTGCAAAGTGCAAATACATATTTCAGAATACCACCCAGAGAGTAAGAAAGATTCTTCTTTCTGAAAGAAGAACCCAGGTCCCCTGAAGAACCCCAGTTTTTATCGAGAACACATCCCTTGCTTTCAAAATTGCAAACATCTATTGTACAAAACATCCATTATTTGGCGGTACTCAAGAATAAGAAATTGATTGAAGACAAAAAGTCGAGCCAGTGCCTTCTCCTTGGTGGCAGGCAGTTCTGATTCCCGAATCGAAGGCCCCCCGTTCGAAGGTTCCCCTTCGTTAACTCTGGCCTCGTCAAGTATCTCGTTTCGACTCGAAACTTTCGAGGACTCCTGAGATGGTCGTAGTTTGTTGCGCCGTCTGATCTATTCCTCGAGAGATAGAACACTAATTTCCGAGAGCACGGCCACGTTTGCGGTCTTGGGCAGGCCCCTTGTGCTCTGATCTTCAATTCCCAAGCATCTTTTATCAGGTGGGCGGTGCTATACCCACCATCAGCCGGTGTTTTCTCAGTCTTCACTACCAAATCCTTCTCAAATCACATATGTCGCATAGGGGAGTAAGACAGAGGAGAAAGACTACTGGAAGGAGTTTCCTTTCCTGTATCTTGTTTTCGCTGTGGTAGTGGATAAGGTTCTTGCGACGCTGTATAAGGCCAGTTGTAAGATGAAAGAAGTACAACTCGCTCAGCTGCAGTTCTGCATTGAACCGCAGCGATCAACACCTGTGTGACCTGCAGAGGTGAAACAAGGAGGAATCACGAGGCATGTTATGATACTGGTGCGGATACAGAGTGGCGCACGCTTGGACGGCAGACTGTGAAGAATGCTGATAAGTGTGTGCGGAGATCAGGCTTAGAGCAAAATACTCTCCTGCTAGTGCTTCTTTGCTGGGGGCTTCATTACAATAAATTGCGGCATGGTGTGTGAAACAAGGTGCATGCTGCAAGCTCACAGCAGCCAAGACTTCAGTGAAGGAGGATGGGGCTCCTTTGACTGAAGCCAAGCAAGTGCACGAGAGTCTGGGCAGTGACTTTGGGCCAAGTTGGTGCGATCCTGACAGATTTTATGGGAGACTTGAGTAGACAATTTTTTGGCACCTGTTCAAAATGTTGTGCGGCTCATAGTTATAAGAGATGCATTTTGCAGGCTTACAACGCCGGGGACTTCCATGAAGCAGGATGAGGCTCCTTTGAATGAAGCCAAGGACGCGCAAAGCACCCTGGACAGTCGCCTTGGGCTCAGCAGGTGCGACAATGGCTGATTGACGGGGAGACTGAGTAATACAATGACACAGCTGTGGCAGGTTGCGCTGAAACATGCATTGTGGCATGGTATTAGCCCTCACAGCTACTAGTGCAATTCCTTCCCGAAACTCTTGTTGCTATGTTGAAGCTTGCCCGGAGAATACTTGTTGCCCAATTCAACGTTTCATGTTCATTTGAAGCCAGAGGCTGTTCCGCAGGGAGGTGGCCGTTGTGGCTCCTGCACCTTCCGTGGACGAGGAAAGTGATTCTGAGATTGAAGAGGAAGAATATGGATCTGAGGTACATTTGCTGATAACTGTGGGCGTTTAATGATCCGGATTTGTTTGATATAAGCCACCATGGGTGTGAACCAATGCTTGGCATTGCTTGCATCCCATGAATCATGACTGAAGGGGGCCTTTTGGGGACCAGGAAAAACCAGATCCTGAACTGGAAGCTGCCCTCCAGGAGTTCATGTTAAAGGTGGAGGACGACATGAAGAATGTGGTGTGTGACTCTGTTGTCGTGGTGCTTCAAATTCCCTTTACTTTGCTGCATGCACTTTCTACTCCGGCAGTCAAGCAGGAGCACTCTGGCGCTCCTCTTACCAGAAGCCTGATGTTCAAATTGTGTGGGGGTCAGATGAAAGATCGAGTGTTTGAGGACAAGGACTTCGATCCTGAGTGGGCCAAGATAATGAACAAAGCTGACTACAAGGTAATTGCACACGAGAAACGAATGCACGAATTGCTGGACAGTTTTGCGCCCATGAAGTTGGTCAGAATAGCGCACTCTCTGATCAGCCTTGCCTCGCATTTGTGCTTCACTCATGACGGCATGACAGGAGGTGTGGCATTGCTTGTGCTTGTGCGCAGACGTTGATCATGAGCTAAATCTATGGCTTAAAGCTTTATGATGTGGCAGGAGTTCAGGGGGGCATGGCTGAACCACCCAGTCCCGCGCTGCTACCTGAACGAGGAGGGCTGTAGCCAGTTGAAGTGTAGCTGGGAGCAGTATGCTTTGTCTGAGTTCTTTTACAACTGGGTGTGACCCACATCAGGCTCACGTGTCCCCATGCCTCTGCTCATAACCTTGAGTCCTGTTCTGCGGTGATAGAAGCACTCTTGGGCCAGCTTATATAGTACAAATCCTTCAGACTACCTGCAGGGGCCCCTGGGTCAACCAGGCCCCTGAAATGTGGATTGTCACCAGCTGGTCAGATTGATAGATCCAAGACACCCCCTGCCTCAAGGAGGATGACTGGGAACTACCCCAGGAGTTTGTGAAAGCCGAATTGTACATACAGTAATCTTGCAGGATGATCACTATGATAGGAGCAGGCACTCGTGCCTTGCTAGTGTGCTACAACCACAATATCCATACACCATCGTAGCACATTGAGGAGCTGTCGTTGGACTGGCTCCATTTTGGGACCTTGCTGCTTGGTATGGCAGCTCTATATCCGCTGCTCTAACGTGGCAAACCTTGATTGCCATTAAGATTGAGCATCAAAGGTGTGAGGAACAAAGACAGCCTACCCAGGCCCCCAAGGCGTAGCCCCTTTCAGCCCCAGCTGGTGACTCTTGTGTCGTATATGTGCTGGCACAAACAGCAATGCCACAGGAAGCTTTTAGGCTGTATGAAATTCATGAAATGCATTGACTTAATGATAGAATGACATCCTGCATGGTCTAGCTGCGAAAGGGTGATTCTTTTTCTATGGAGCAAATCTGGCATGCAGATATCCGACGAAGGACATGATAGGCAAGACATTAATATCACTGTATTGAAAGCTGTAGTGATCAGTAGATAATCTCTGTAGTCATTGCCTCCCTGTAGCTCAAGATCTCCATACATGCATATATAAGGCATATAAATTGATGTGGATATCTGCACATGTTGCACTGCCACGTGTGCACATCAGCATGAAGCAATTCAGCACATTGCGCTTTGTCAACGATCTGCTCACCTTCCTCTAATGATTGTAGCCTTCATGCTTGGTAATGGTGCCAGCACATGCTGCTGGGTTCGTTCTCCCTGGCATACAAAGCAGCAGGGCGTTGTAACGAGCCCTTTAGAGCTTGGGATGCAGATGCAGGGAAAAGTGCTGTACGGCATGCACCCAAAAACACGCACCCGACCATAAAATAGAGAACTTTGCATGCGCAGCCATGCGCAGCGCAGGAAAATTGTGTGCATAGGTCTCCTTTGTTCCGCAACAGGTGCTCCACTGCTCAAGCAAGCTGTGGGAGCACAAGGCAACATCTGCCCGTCCCTCTCTGACTCACGGGGCAGTAGCAGTTTGAGCCACCTGTCGATATAAAATTCAGCATTTGCATCTGCTGCCGACCTGCGCTCATCTGCCGCCGGCTCCTGCCCGGCTGCCTTACACTCATTCTTGTGGCTGCCTCTCAAGTGTTTCACCTGGCAGTTCCTGCAGCAGAACCTGACCCTCCCGCAACTGGCATAGCGCTGCAGAGTGGTACTAAGAGTCTGGAAATTCAAGCACCTGCGCATGGAATATGCACATCATCTGGATGGGCAAAGAGACCCTCTTGCCGAGAGGGTTCACAGTAAATCCCTCGTCACCAGGGATATGACTGTAGGCATCTGTCTACTTCCCATGCAGAAGAGATTTTCTTCTTTGGGCTTCAGGCCCAACGTTGAGCTTGCAGTGACACTCGTTCCCACAGATGCCATTGGAGGCTATCCAATTTTGGACCTCATGATGAGAATAACGGCCGGCGCATTGTGTTGGTAGTGCAAGGGAAGGCAAGATGATCACCTGACGTGCACAAGGTCTGCATTTAGTCCTCGTCATTGTAGGCTGGCAGCCTGGTGTCTGCAAAGTCAGGATCGCGCTTGTCTGCTTGCTTGAATTTGCAGTGCATAGTTCTTGCTTACTACCGTACACAGATTGACGGAGTAGCAGAAATGCTACTTCATCTTATCCTTACGTAGTTGCAATATTACATCTGGCCAGGACCTAAACCCAGCACCTTAGCAACACAGCTCGGATCCCAAATTTATTTGGCAAGTTTCTCACAGAGAGAATACCATCAGAAGAGAGCGCAGATCAGTACAAGTTCTGACCCACCCCATACGCATTGCCATCCACAGTGCATGCACACCAGCCCTCCACAGTGTCAGCAGTGCTGACTGTGTGGCAGACACACTGCCATTCATGCCTCATGGGACACACAACCAGAACATTGCCAGACACTCGGCACATCCCACATGAACACAATGCATGCTGGCCATGCCGCAATGCAGTCCACCTGAAGAAAAAGAATCAGAAACATTTTCAAGTCAATCATAATGACCGGTCAGTCATGCCCCAGAGACAGACTGTAACACAGAGGGAGCCACCAAGGCAAAAAAAACCCACATTTAACTTTTTTAACCTCGTCTTACTTTTATTCCTGTGGGACACCAAAACACTTGCAATGTGAATATGTCATTTCAGACCTGATGCGTTCTCAAGTTTCCATTCTACCGACACAGCTGCCAGTGGGACTCACAAGCACCACCGCAAAAGTGAACCCAAGTCTGAACACAGGGTACAGATAAACGTTTGGAGCCTTGTGACGCAGAGAAATACAAGCATCCTCTAATTATCCTTTGATTCAAACATTTTTTTGCTGAATGGTGCCTCCCAGGGTCACCGCCTATGCTACTGAAGTATCAGAGAGTCAATTATCTTTTCCCGGAGAGAGGCATACAGCGCGCGGCAGAAACTGCAGCGAAGAGGGTTCAACAGAGGCATTCCCTCCTCGCATGCATGCTTCACTGCCGCGCACTGATGCATACCCAAGACACAGTTGTCTTGCAAGCCGGTCCCCCCACAATGGGGGAGCCATAAAAAAATGGGACACGCTACAGCACAGCAATGTCTCCAGAGCAAGAAGGACAGTTTCTTCAAAAGGGAAGCCAGAATCATTCCTGATTTCAAGTTCAAACCAACTGAAACACCGCAGCACACCCTATGAGATCTAGAAATCAGTAGAAATCCTGGCAGCACTCTGACTCAAGCCAGCCCCTTCCCTGAAAGGAAGGCAGTCCGCAGAAATATATTGAAACCAGTGGCACCACAAATTTATATTGAAGTAAACCTGCAATTAAATACCCGGGTCACATCGCAAAATGGACACGCGGGGTACCACAAATAAATAAGGCCCAGTCTTCTCGAGTGTCTCCCCCTAGGCAAAGGGGGGTAGAAATGTTGACGCACAGCAACTTGGCATTCCTCAATCATCCATAATTGGAAACTTCACGGCATGGGAAGCAGCCATCTTGCTTCTCCCCCTGTCTGCCACCCCAGCAGCACATCTCACAGGCTACCTGCAATAGTGCAGGGATCACCTGTTTTCACTGCTGGCAAAATGGCAGCCTTTGCCGGCCTTTCTCATGCCTGCCTGGCCTCATATCTTCCAGTACTCATGTATCAGTATTTCTGTAACGATCCACTGTCTCCATTGCTGTGTAAGCTGCATTGCATGCATGCGTTTTTTAGTTGCACTCGCTCCCGCAGGGGGTCTTCTTTTCTGCTGCCCCGAAATAGGGCTCAATACTGGCGCTTGCTATGGCTGGCTGGCCAACAAGGCCACTCCTACAGCAGGAGTGTATCTGCAGGCGACGTCGGACATATTCAGAGGCCAGCGCGCAGCAGGCTCAGCAAAGCGATGATGTCAAGGGAGCCCGGGTGCGCCAGCATGTCACACATCGCCTGCTGCAAGGGTGACACCACCTGCGCACATGTATCCAAGCTGATCAGACTGTGGCTGCTCCTCGCTGTGAGTAAACGACTGAACTGCAATGTAACTTGAGGTGAGCGAGGCAATTGGCCGAGACTGGCTGGCTCCTCTTACACCCTGCTTGCTAAAGGGGCAGAGATCCTCAGGGAACAAAAAAAGGTTGTGTACAATTTTTTGCAGACGTCTAATACATCCTTCTAATGCAGCATGTGCAGATACCAACAAGAAGCCATTCATAAGGGCTGGTATTGCACATGGTGACCCAACTGATTCGTTCAGGTCTTTTCTCTGCAGACTCGAGATGTCGGCTGGACAAAATTGGGTGGGCACATGTGTGATGGCTCAATACACGTAGTGATCAGAGTACCAAATTGTGGAAAACCATGACAGAAAAATCACACCTGTCTGAAGGCGGCATGGACTTGATCAACACATTCCTTAGGGTGCATGGTCATTTAGAGCCATGGCAGACAAGTCCACCCGTCTGGAGGTGGCATGGCTTGTCAAAAACATGATGTAGAGGGCCAGGTTGTAAAGAGCACGTGACAGTAAAATCACACCTGTCTGAAGGCGGCGTGGGCGTCACGCATGAGGGTGTGCTCGGAGCGGATGCTGGCCTGAAGGCGCTTGGAAGCTTCGCGAACGCGCAGGAACGTGCGGCTGCCCTCCCATGTGTTGCCTGCCTCCGGGTCCGGGCACACCTCCTGGGACAGGGCCACAGACCTTTTAGATAGAAACAGCAGAGACAGCAATGACAGAAAAGCACCTAAGCCTGGCTGTCACAGCGGTTGCCCTATCAAAAAAGCAGTGGCAGGGCTCAACCTGCAACTTGCTGCTTATCTCTCTTGAGGACTGGGTCCTATCAGCCGCGACAGCCAAGGCCTCAGCCACTGATATTCACGACGATCTCACCCCAGCTACCAGCAGCAGCTTGGTTGTGAGTAACGATTATGGTCGGACAAATTGATTCCCCCTAGAAAGGTATGGCTGAGCACCATGATCCTCACATGCAGCAATAATTATGACAGAAATCAAGTACACACCTTGAGCATGGCGGAGACGTGGAAGCGCTCTGCAGTCACATTGAGCAGCTGATCCACCAGCCGCCGGTGCACCTGCTTCAGAGCAGCTCTCTGCCCAGAACTCAGGCCCAGCTGCGCCTGCGTAAGAAGAGAAACTCGAATTAGACTCTTCCCACTAGTGCTTTTCGTTTCCTTTCTACGCACACGGTCGACAGCCCCAGATTACAAAGAATGACCGAAAGAAATGTTTTCTGGCAATCTTTTTCGCAAATAGGGGCATGTGACTGTTGACATAAGGCACGTCCTGCATGCACGCATGCATGCGTGAGCCAAGAAGAGAGGCGTCAAAGTCGGTTACGCTTTTGACTTAATGCAGTCACTCATGCAACCAGCATTTCTGGACAAGGTGGATTAATGCATTCACTCATGCAACCAGCATTTCTGGACAAGGTGGATTAATGCAATCACTCATGCAACCACCATTTCTGGACAAGGTGGATAAGGTCAGAGGCTCACCAGGATGGATTGCCACTTGAGGGTGAAGGGCAGGCAGAGGCCGTCGTCGTCCTGTCGCTGCGCCATAGCCGCCATTCGCTGCAGGGCCCTTGGGCAATGCTCCCAAAGGTGCGCCTCGCAGTCACCCTGAGGCACCACACAACAATTCAGATCACCCGACTCGCGTCAATCACAACTCAAGTCTGCCTCAAAATAATGAAAATTTCCGGGAATGCTTGATTGTCCCATGAGCAAGAGTTGGTAAGCCCAACAGGCGTCTGTCCCCATGCAGGGAGTGCATCTGCTGGCTCAAATTGCACACTGTCAGTCTACACTCATCCTAGCAGACACTTGATGGCAAGCTTTCCGCTGTCTTCCTCGATTTCCGACTCCGCTGCATCTGGGGCGCTGACTCACCCAGAGGGCGACCAGCTGCAGCAGCTGAGCGTGCGCAGCGCTGCCTTCGTTTTGAACGCCGCACTGGAACAGGTGGCTTAGATAGGCGCCGTACTGCTGCCTAAACAAGAACACGTCCTCGGGTGACATCAGCGCCACCTCAGCCGCGCTGACTGCGCCCTTGCCCATGCCTGGTTTGGCACCAGCATGCCACCATCAGTACCCATGCAACTGCCACAGCTGACAAGTGACCAGGTCGTGCTTATCACCAAGTTGGGAGGAACCTGTGCAGATGGCTTTCTTCACCAAGAAAAGGCCCCAGACTGCTGTAAACACAATTGATGTCCAAAAACTGTGAGATGCATGCGAGAGGGTCGGAACAAATAGACAGCAAGGAGCAAGCAGGCACACCACAGCAAAAATGTTGATGTCTCACCGAGCGAGACGCAGGTGAAGAGTGCTGCCAGCTTCTGGTGTGCACCGGTGGTGGCAGCGCTTTTGGCAGCGCCCCACAACGCATCCTCATCCAAGCTCTCCTGCACAGGAAAGAAATGTACTTCTTGAGCAGCCATGTGCATACTGGAAGGGCACACAGGCCCTGTAGACTTGCAAACTGGTCTAGTCTAAAGCGCATTAATCTCTCCCATGTACACTTCTTCTGACGTTCTTCTGACCGTCACAGTCGCTTGATAGCACGATCACACTGGCATGCAGGACCCATCATTGGCACATCACATGCGATGCGCTGCTGCACTGTGCAGGGCCAAATAGACACCATTCTACTACTACGACGAGGCAGTTCCTTCTGCCAAGTGTCGCAATATTTCTCAGACCGTTTAGGCGACATGCTGGGTGCTGACTTTGAACATCCGAGTGGAGATCCAAGAAGCCCCATTCTATTGCAGGCAATGCAGACTGATCGAATGAATAACTGAATGACTGATAGACAGCTGGGGCTCACCGGGTGGCCCTGCTCGGAAGCTTCCAGCAGCTGGTTGTGTGCGCGCAGGCCGGCATTGACGAGCGTCAGATGCTTCAGCCGCTCCTCCAGCTCTGCCCTCTTCCCCTCCGAAACCTCCAGCTTCTCCTGCCACAAACCACAACCAGCATCTGAGCCCCAGCAGAACAGAATGCTTGCATGCGCGCTCTGAGATGGGCTCACTCTAGGCCTTGTAATATCAGCAGTTGGGGATGAAGAGCACGCGTTTGTTACAAGTGCGATCTGAGTGCATTCCCTTGTGCAGATGTGGCCCGGTGAAATCCATCAAATTGCCAGTGCTGGAGCCCCCCCTTTTTGTGCGCCAAAGAGCAATTATGCTGACAGGCAAGTTCATTGGCATGCAGCAGTGTGCGCGATGACTCGCGCCTTATGCTAATGCTGCATGGGTGAGACCTGCAGATCTGTTGTAACAGGCAGCGCCAGTGGCATGCAGCGATTTGGGAGGTGACTCAGACTTTATGAAAAAGGTCAAAGCTGTAGGGATATACACATCAGGCAACGCCACTGACATGCAGTCATGACTACTGCAATTGCTGCACATTCAGCGCTACAGAGATGCTTTTTGCAACGGCAGGAGGTGACTCATGCGAGGCGACTCACGGGAGGTGACTCACCCGCTGGCGCTGGCGGTGAAGTTGCTGGTTACGGGCGTTGCGTGCGCGGGCAGCCTCATCGCGCGGGGTTTTGTTCTCGGGGGAGGCCCGGCTGTGAGGGGACGCCCTCTTGCGCGTGGCCGCCGCCTTGCTCTGCCGCTCCCGGGAGCTGCTGCCTGACCGGCTGCCCGAAGCTGCTCCACTCGTCATGGGCCTTGACAGCTCCGCCGCTTCCTGCTGACATCACCGGGGCACACATGATGTCACTCGCAGCAGACAATGAGTGGGCCCCGGGTAAATGACAAGCCTGAAACACAGTACGGTAGACAGGCATGCAATGTGGTGATGTGGTGTTCTATGGGATGCCTGCCGGGAAGGGACATTGCATTGCAATAATTGAGCTGCACCAAGTAGTGACGCCCCGGCTGGCAAGGGGCGGCACAAATACTGAGCACCGTGCCCATGCCTGATTGGGTCTTGCTTGGATCTGGCGAGTTCATCAAGGGGTGAAATATGTGGCGGCCATTAACTGCAGCTTGTCTGCAGACGCACCTTGCCTCTCGGCAGGAAAAGCGTATAACAAATATAAAAAAGAGTGAGGGGGGTGTCACCAGTGCAGGTGAGAAGCCGCCTGCAGGGTCGCTGATGCTGCGCATGCTGTCCCAGCACGCCTTGGCCCGTTCCTGGTCGGCTGCAGGCATGTGCGGGGGCAGGCTTGGGGCGATCAGGAGGGGTGGATCCCTCCTGAAGGCGATGATGGGGTCGGGGATCTTCAGCTCGGTGGTCGTGTTTGTCGACAGGCTGCCCTTGGACAGCTCCTCGAGCAGATCCATATCCAAGAAATCCAGTATCGCCTCGTCTGGCTGAACCCCAGGCGCCTTGCTTGTCCCAGCGAAACTCTGCGCGTCTGGCGTGACGGAGGCCCTCACAGCATTGTGGCTGTGCGCCGCTGCGCTGTCCTCTGTCGCCAGGCTGGCGACCCTACCGTCTGAAATCTCCGCCCAATCATTGAATTGCGACCAGCTGAGCACCGCGGAGCGCTGGAACTGTGAGTGCGGTGTGAATGGTGCGCTGGTGGCCGACAGCAGGCGTGACTCTTCGGGCCAGGCCGAATTGCTCGTCGCTGGCCATACTCTTCCAGTATTATCGTGCATTGGCATCAATCCCACCAGGCTCATGAGAAATACGTGCTTCCTCCGAACTCCTGCAGGCGTTCACTGAACTCACTCTCGCATAGACGGGCTATAAGGCTCACACGCTGCACTGGAAAGTACCCAAGAGGGTTGAGATCCTGCAAAATAAATCCTAGGAGGCTAACAAGACCGAACACTGGGCGTGCCTGCTACTGGGGAGGCGCTTGGTGGTTCATCAGGGTGCGCTTGGCAAGCCGGTTTCTAAATGAGGTGCAACCCCAAAGACCTGCAAACGGCATAATCCAATCTTGAGCGCTAAACTCAATCTTGATCCGGGACCACATGAATACATTAAACGTGTACGCTGTGCGGGCACCAGTGAATGCACAACTTCGCACAACACACAGACGGGCATCCGGAGTCACAGTCGCACCTCAACCTCCGTAGTAAATAGCGAAATGTAGTCCAGTGGAGACTGTGGGTGAGCTGAATATGGTGTTTTGATGCAAGATACCACAGCGCCACCCACGATCTCAAAGCGCGTGAGGCTTTTGTCGACGTCACTGATCCGACGCACGTGGCTGGCGTCACGAGGGAAGTGCTACGGATAATTACGGCCGTTTCTGCGACGCACGCATTCAAACTTTGATACAACAAAGGGCACGCCCTGCACAGCTGCTATCATTTCTTCGTGCAGCAATACTTTGCACGAAGAACATTCCAAATTACTCACTTGCTCCTTCTGAAGACTGTCTCTCGAATTGATCACGGCTGAGGCCCTACTGGTGTAATCACCGTCCAGAAATAGGAGGAGGGAAGAGGCACTCTTGAGAAAATCGAATCGAACGGTGTCAGGAGCCTGCTAGGTGCTCTCAAGGTATATTTCTGGGACAACAGAGCTGTGAAATTCAGAGGAAGAGCTGCTGCTGGTGTCTGTAACAAAGTAACGTGCAGTAGAGTGATGACAAATAGTTGTTAGTAGGGAGAGGAGCAAGCTCCCAGACCCTTTCAGGTCCCAAAAGGAAGCATTTGATATGTATTTTGGTTCACCGAAATGTACCAGGTAGTGGAAAATAGTGTCTACTAACAAGGAAGTGTGGGGCACTGGTGGTAACTGGTATGTCTTCTGCAGGAGAAATTTTAGGCCCGAGAGGCTGGAAATACGATGAACTACTACATCCAAACAGGGATATTGCTGCTCGTGTGCACATCAGCTGTACAAGGTAGCTCCCTTTCCAGGCACATCATACTCAGGATGTCTGCCCTGCCTTCTTTGACTTTCACACGTCTTTACAGCTTAAAGCATGCTTTGGTACAAGACTGCCAGTTCGATACATCCTCCTGCATGTTGAGCACGTCTGCACCATTATGAATGCAAACAATTACACACTGTGCTTGCAGCTGTATACGATAAGAGGCCTTGCCCATGTCAGACAGTAGCATGCATGCTGAACGGCCCCACATGCATGACAGCTGCAGGCTGGCCTGGTGGGCCTTCCAAGGGGCAGACAGCAGATAGAAATCAGAAGAAAGGAACTTTCTTTAACACAATACCTTGGCTTAAATTTCCTGTCTACAGGCGCAGGGACTGGCAGGAAGCTGCTGTACGAGGACACCCAGACCGCGTCCTTCTCTGGCGGCGCGGCGGCAGCGCAGCAGCAGGGAGCCGGCAGCAGCGCGGCGGCAGCGCAGCAGCAGGGAGCCAGCAGCAGCGCGGCGTACCAGTCCGCAGGTGCCGGCACGCAGGCGGCACCTGCTGGCAACACGTGGCAGGACGCTCTGGGCACAATCCAGCGCAGCGCCGCAGCCGCTCTGAACGCCAACAGCGCCCCCGTGCAGCAGCTGCAGCAGGTGACATCACCACTCTTTTCGTCCAGCCGCAAAAGCCGCCAGGCGGGAATCAATCTTTGCCATGTTAGTCATGCGGGATTGCTAATGGAAACCGCTCCCAGTGGCCTCTCACACACCTTATTGCAAGGATGGCAAAACGGATGTTGGTCAGGCTGTGGTGGTCAATATCCACCCAAGTGTCTCATGCAGAGATGAATTGCACCCGGGACTAATTAAGGTATCTTGCTCGGCTTGCACCTCACATGCAGCTGCGCATCACCACAGATCGCGCACTGCGGCAACCTCTGGGAATGATTGTGAGGGCCGTACAGATACATTCATGTGGTGTGATCCTGAGCAAGCATATTTGTTGTTGTTGCAGACAACGCAGCAGGCGGCCGGCGCCGCAGGGACCCAGACCACACCAAAGAACGTGCTTGTGGACTTGGCTCCGGGTGCGACCGTGGGCTTTGGCAACCAGAACGGCTACCCCAAAATCTCCGCCCAGGCCCCCGGCAGCGGCTTCTCCGTCGCGCAGGTGCGTCAGACCATATGATAAAGTGTTGGGCAAATCACCTCAAAGCATGCGAGCCAACCGTGATATTCTGAGCTGCCTCTCTGCTTGGCTGCCGTTTCCAAGGCAATGGGTTTGGGTTTAAGGATCATTAAGGTTGTGTCCTCCAAGCCAAGGCACCTTAGATTTTCTCAAGTTTCGGCTGTGATGAGGGTATCAAGTTTGAGTAACCCGGGGCAGATCGGCGGATCACTAGAATCATTTTAAATTGAGTCCTTGCGGGGTCAGCCGGCAAAATGCGCATCAATTGGGTCTGCTCTGGCCCTATTAACACACCCATTCCAAATTCAGCCTTGACATGAGGGATGACATGGCGAGAAGCAGCTGTGGTTGGGTTATATTCCGCCCTATGAAGCCATGCTTGTCAGATGCAGCAAGGTGACATAACAAGAGACTTCTGTGGTGTCCTGAACAGGCACCTGGCAAGGCCAACCCGGACGTGTCCTTCAAGGTGGGGCCGCAGGACTCCCCAGTGGCAGTCACCCTGGGCCAGCAGCCCGGCCTGGATGGCGGCGCCGACAAGGTGGGGCCGAGCCTGTCAATTGCAGCTGTACTTGATGATGGTGTGTGGACAGTATTTGTCTCCGTGCTGACAAAGTACCCCTCAATACAAATGACAGAGGAACCATGGTACGGATATCTTCTGGAGCTCTGGATGATGCTGATCAACCTGCAGAGAACACAGCTGATCAAAACACTGCCGCGGCAAAACTGCTGCCGCTGTGGCAAACCTCACCCCTCTGACAGCTGAAATGCGCGATAGCCATTGCCCCTCCATTACCTGGCCATCTGACATGTGGTCCTGGCATCTTGTGGGCCATGTCTGTACTTTTTGTCTCCACTGAAAGGAAAAAATAGGATGCTAGGGGTTGTCTGCAGCGGTAGATTTTGTACCAACAGCATTCAAGCTCTTGTGAGATCCACACTTGGGCTCGAGCCTATATGCAACCCTCTGGCTGGCAGCGATGCATCTGTGTACACTCTCCAGTTCGATGCATGCACCAACTAGCAGACCATCATCACACCATCAGTAACCCATTCAAGATGTACACTGCATGACTTTGCATGGCCCCGGCTGGCTAACCCCAAAATGCTAAGCACTGTGCCCGCGATTGGCGGGGTATTGTTTGGATCTGGCAAGTCCATCATGGGGTAGAATTTGGCAACCATTCCAAATCTACTGTCGCAGACGTTGGCAGGGGGAGGCTGTAACAATGAGAAGCGAGAACAAATATTGTGTGCGCAGGAGGAGAGCGGCCTGAGCGGGACATTGAACCTGGGCCACTACGGCGTGAGCCAGTCCAACAGCTTTGAGGCAATCAATATCAACCCATCCGCCACCGAGCTTATCACCCCCTTCGCCAAGCTCAGCCTCCCCTACAAGGTGTGCTTCTTCCTTTGAGTGTCGTATGCATCCGGCATGTATGCAGCGCGGGTTTTGCAGATGCAGATCAAGCGATGCATGCGGCGCCAGTCTGGCAGCTTTGGGTCACCAAGATGCATGCATCTTAATTGCTACAGCTGCATTTGAGCCGCACGGAGTACAGGTCAAGAAGATACAGCAACTGCTTTGCTGGGCTCTGCAGAGCTCAGTGAGCCTCAATTCATTGCACATTTGACTCCATCGCACGGGTGTTCTGTATACAAATGTACCTCGATGGGCCCAGAATGAGAATGTCTTCTTGCTGGCACCGAGTACTTCTGCATTGTAGAGGCGCATAGCAGTGTATTCACTTTAACTATCTGTGTGTGCTAACTAACTAACTAACTCGCAGGCGTTCACATCCGTGGGCCCGGCGCTGCAGCAGATCCCGGGGCAGCTTGCGCAGCTGACGCGCGTGTTCCAGGTTCAGAGCACCGCGTCAGCCCCGGCCCCCGCCGTTTCAGCGGCGCTGGCGCCGTCCGCAGGCATTGCCTCCCAGGCCGCGCCCTGATCTGGCAAGCCGCACCTCGTGTCCTGTTCAGGCTTCTGCGCGGCTGGATGCCTGATCAGGTGGACTGCGGAATGCGCCCTCCTCAGGCAGCGGCCTACCCTGGCAGGCTTGGCTGGATGCCTGTTCAGGCAATGGACACCTCCTGCTCTGTTAAGGCTGCAGAGGTGCTCATAGGCTGATGAAAGGATATAGCCGGGGCACGAGATCTAGCCTGTCAGGCGAAGATTAGGGGGGCATATTGATGTTCAAACAGCCTGACGGAGCCGAATGACTTGCAATGCGGAGCTGCACATGCAGGTAGAAGGCAGTGTTAGATTGCTGTGCAGTCAATGGGGTGTAGGCAGTTCAGGGATTGAGCAGCAGCTTGTTCTGGTTAGCAAGAGCACCTAAACTGAACCAGAAGCAACCGATGAGCGTAAGGACTAAAGTATTGCAGACAAGTCATTTACGCTGCGGTTTATCAAAAATAACGGACCTGTCAACACCTTGACAACCGTTGCAACAATTGTGACTGGTTTGGCTGTTTGCATTGCTGACCTATGCAAGACTAACAGCATGGCAAGAACGGTTGAAATTCTGCCTTGGTAGCTTTTTAATGCATGCCAAGTCAGGTATTCACTTTGCAAGTCAGTCACAAATATATCAGAAAGTTGGCAGTTGCTTCAATTGAGAGGTGATTAGTTTGCCTTAATCCTGGCAGAACACATGAAATCCAAGTGGTCGAACCTCCCTTGAAAGCTTAAGGCTCTTGAGACATGCCAACATAATCACAGTCACTCGCTGGCAGAGGTCGCAGGTGCCCTCTCGCATAAGTTTAATCTGCTCTATCACATCATCGCCCGGTGTCTAATGGAATACAAGACAAAACCCTTTTTTTTTTTCCCAATGCAAAAGTGTTTCTGTTCCTCATGGTTATAACATTATTATCCATTGTGTGGACACGCGCATGCGTATACAGCGGGGGGGGTTTTTCTTTTTACCCCCCCCCCCCCCTGACGCCCACCGTTGGCATATCTTCTGGACTCCCAGTGACAGCTACATCTGCCATAACACCCAACTTGCAGAAAGTTCCAGGGAATATATCTCTGCGCTCTCCAGCAGTCAGTGGTCAAATCGGTCCCATTCGTCCTGCAGACACACCCAGTGGCGGTACAGAACTTTAGGACCCTCACAGTCCGACGAGTCAGCAAACAGACAATCTGGCCAGCTCTCTTCTGGGCGCTCAGACTCTTCACTGTCTCTGTTGCTCTGGCGGGGAGAGCCGCCCCTTGGTCGGGACCCTGGTATGTCCTCCCACTGGCTCTCGGTGAAGTGAACACAGCCCTCGCACAGAAATTCTGTCCTGCTGAGGGTCCTCACAGATCCTGGATCAGTCTCTGCATCGGAGTCCTCGCCTGATTCATCATTGAACTCTGCATCTGAATCTGCCTCTATATCTTCATCTGTCACTGCTCCTGAATCTGCATCAGACTCTGCATCAGACTCTGCACCAGAGTCTGCATCCGACTCTGCATCGGAGTCTGCCTCTGAATTTGCATCAGACTCTGCACCAGAGTCTGCGTCTGAATCTGCATTGGAGTCTACATTGGAGCCTGCTTCGGAATCTGCATCCGTCTCTGCATCGGAGTCTGCATCAGAATCTGCAGCAGACCGTTGAGGCGCATTATAAAAGTATGCGCCCTTGGCATCCAATTCATCACCGCAGCTGTGGCAGTTCTCTCGCCAATCAAGCATCCTGAGGTCCTTGCGCAACTTCCTCAGACTCAAAGGCCTTCTCGTGATCACAGCAATGAAGTTGAAATCTGCAGGCACAGCCTGACCTTACTTTGCACTTGACTTACTATGAGACCTCCCAGCGTTGTGAAATTTTCAGTGCAGGAAGGGATCCGCCAAAGTGAACATCTCACCTGGGTCGATAGTGATCCCAAGATTGTGGGTATTCCCACTTCCTCTCTTGATTGAGGATATGCTGATGGTCCTGTCCAGGCCCCCTAGGAGGTCAATTCTGCAAGCAGTACGTTTCATCATGGACCAGCAAGGAATAATGGGTGGGCGCTTGGAGTTTGACAAGCCTCTATCTTGCTTTTTCCAGACATTATACAAGATCCAGCCATCCTGTCCTTGTCAGATCTATGACTCGCACCGAAGACAAGCAGCTCACCGTGCTCGAATCCACATGCGTTCATATTTATTCATCGCTCGGAATAATATTTTCCGCTTGCCAGAGCAGATCTGTGTGAACAGCATGTCGTCCAGTGTATCTCCCAGTTCCAGAGGAAGATGTTCATGAACCGGGCACGATGCCTTGGACCGCCAATCTTCCCAACGTTCCTGCACTTCCTCCATCACGAGACTACGCGTGCCCTTAGAAACCTTCCTTAGAGTCATCAAGACTCTGGGACCTGCAAACTGGATTATGACCTCCCAGATTGCCTCGGGCAGATAGCGTCCCCGCTTCATGGTGCGGTAAGTAAGCAAGAGGAACCAAATTTCAAGTGGGCTGGAACACTGATTGAGGTGTTTCGGAGCCAGGATGGTGATGTATTTGTTTGTTTTGGCAAAGCCGATTTTGAAGGATACGCTCAATGTTTGCATGCAACTCTGCTTCCATTTCTGAGATCGATATGTACTGGTTGGTGACGCTCTGTTACAGTACGTAGGCACCTTGTTTCTGCTGGCATGCGTACGTGGTACCACAAGGGTCAGTTGCCAGTACACTAGTGCTTGGCACGTCACACAGGCTAGTAGATACTCCGAGTAGCACTAGGGCACTAATGCGAAGTTGCATCCACTCGTATTGCAATTCCAGTACGATCATGCCCTGATAACCAGGGAAAGGACTTGCAACAATTGTTCCTTGCATGCCGGCAAATTGAAGGCGCTGCTTTTTTGCGTAAACTTCACCTTGAGAGAGAGAGAGAGAGAGAGATTACACTTTTTCCAGCCACACAGGGCTGATTAAGCGTCCCACATATCTCAAACCATCAGTAGCACACACGTCATGAATACTCGAAAATATGCATCCCAGCACGCAGACAAGTATCAACTGCCAAAAAGGACTGCAAGGCACCGGCCGCATGCACCCAGTGCATTGCCTGTGACTAGACGTGCACTGCGTTGCAATTGCTGGCAGATGTCTTATTCTTCCTATTTAGCATGGATACCTGCTCGCCTTGCTAGTGCAGAGCCAAATGAGGGCTGGCATGCATCACCCTGATGGACTGTCTCTAGCAGAGTCAATATTTTTCAGCTGAAGCCAACGAGAATCGCCAGACACCATGGGGCGGCATCTGCCTACTCCCCATGCCACTATGTGCCCAGAATTGTCAGTCTCGTTTGTCCCACAGCTCAATTTCACGAGAGTGCGGACCTCATGACCAGCATCAATGCACTTCCTGCACATATATTATTTCCCATTCTCACTGTAATAGAAGGCTTCATCTTCCTTAAGCCCTCAAGTTAGAAACTTCATGAGCAACTGCGCATGCACCATTTAGAAAGGCAGTGTGCGAGCCGGAGTCCACCAGCCCTCTGGTGGACTCATCCCCAGAAGCTCGCCTGCTCGCGCATACGCTCCACATACTCATCCCAGTAATCGTGGAGACAGCACCAGTCATCAAGATCAATTTCCCTCTTGCACCAGCAGTCTTCTGTGCAGCCCTCTACTATGTCCTCCTCGTCTTCTGAATGATCAATCCCTTCGCCAGCATCTTCCATGAGCCTGTGAGCCAAGCACTTCTTGCACAAGAACTCATCATCCGGATCTTGCCACATGGCGTCGTGGAAAAAAGCTCCTTTGGAAGTCACAATGGCACTGCAGCCACTGCAATTGTCACGCCACTTTCTCCTTCTGGCGTCCTTGCGAAGCTCATTTAAGCTAGGCGGGGCGCTTGTGACAACCGCAGCGAAATCAAACCCTGCACAGTGTCTTAGTTGTCAATTATACCACGCCAAATAGTCACTAACCTAATTATGTACATCACTTCAACTTCAATCAACATGGTTCGAGGCTCACCTGAGGTGATACTGACGTGAAGATTCTGTAAATTCAATGCACAGGCAGAGCGATTTATCTTCACACACTTGATTGTCCTGTCCAAGCCACCCAGGAGCTCAACCCTGCGATCAGGTCCATGCATCATACATTAAAAAGGTGGTTGCCAGATTGAACACTACCAAGGATAAATAGATAGCATTAACAATAGAGGAAGATGTGTAGGCAGGGTGTGCAAGGTAAAGAGCGTCCCCACTCACCGAAGACGCAGCCAGTTGCTCTCAAAATCTTTGAGATCGGTAAGAACAATTGTGCTCTTGCCAGCACAGATTTCTCTGAAAAGCTTGTTGTCAAGTCTGTCTCCAACATCTGCTGTAAACGAGGAAGGGACGGCCATCCTCGCAGCATTGGAGCACCATGCGCTCCAGCGGTCCTGCAGATTTTTCTTCACAATTTCACGCATGCTTCTAGAGACTTTCCTCATGGAAATCAGGATACTGGAATCTGCATCCCGGAGGACTTTGGCCCACATGCTCTGAGGCAATACTGATGTCGGGCACATTGCGCAATACTGGCAGAAGAACCCGTCCAATTGGGAGTTACTTCTGAACAGGAGGAAGAGAAATTTCAAGAACATCAGGCGAAGCTGGTCAATTGAATTTTGTAGGGTTCCAAGAAAACCCTATAGGGCATGTCAACAATATCAAGCACACACACTCAATATGCGATCATTTCTTTCTCTTGGCCATTCTACTTTTGGAATACACATCTGACCAGATCTGTTTGGGGTCCATCAACATAATCATCTCTGAGACCAAAGGGCTTCTACGCTGCCTGCAACTGGAAGCCTTCAGCTACCTCGACCAAGGTTTGTCATTTCTACCTACCCTAGTCGGCATTATTTATTCTAAGGCTGCTATTGAGACGTTGTGCTTCCATTGAGGCGATGTGGGAGAACTCTCTCATTGTCAATGTATCACGTGGATGCTTTGCATCTCAAGACGCATCAGTAGCTTCTGGTGGCTTCTCACGGAATTTATGATCGCTCAAGGGAACTATAATGAAGTACGTCGTGATGCCCATTTCGTGGCAACAGAAGCAGGTCCAGAGACTCGTCGAAGCACCAGTTCTTCTCAGATGCTAATGGCCATTTGTGGTGGGTGTCACGCAGATAATTCCCCTGAGGGGCAGCTCGATTCAATCGTTAGTAACCTTACAAGTATTGGAGGGACCCACCCACAACCGCAAGGTACCAGATCTGAAGGGAAGTAGTGGGCCCCAACAGAGCCAGTATGTCGATGGACACAAGGTGATCGTGAGAAAGTCCGTCGATCTCCCCTCAATTATTGATGACTGAGTATACATACAAGAGATGCTGCTTCTTGACTCAAGCCTGCCAGGGCCTGGCGCTGGGCGCTGCAGTCGAAGTGACGCAGCTGAAAGCCACTTGTGCACTTTTGAGCTGACTGCACCTCTTCTGCTGGAAACATACTAAGCCATGCATATTCTTTGCACTGGAGCTGAACGGTGAATTTGCACCAGTAAGCCATGGTTGCATTTTCGAGCTGACTGCTCCTCTCCTGCAAACAAACCAGGCCAGGCCATGCATGACTTCATGCTGCATGCCACCCAGACCCGTTCTCGATTCAGACATTTCTGCCGATCCAGTTTGCAAATTAGGCACTGACAATTGAATGATTCTGTGCAGGCGCAATGCAGTGTGGCGGCAGAGGAGGCACGTCCTGCAGGAAATAATTCCCGACAGCTTCTGGACTGCGCTCAGCCGATTTGACAACGGCACTTGGACAGCCTACACGCCTGGCTTTGCCTACGAAGGTGCCCTTCTTGCTATAATTGGCCCAGCTCATTATGATTGTGGACATTTTCTTGTCAAGGAGCTGTGCATGACTCGAAAGCACTATGTATCAGTTGTATGAGAGCTGAAGGGACTTAGTGCGCGCCCTTCCTGCAGTCAGCTTAGGGCAATCCTGCAGCTAGAGCTTCTGAAGTATCCCCTCAGGACGCATGCGCTGCATATTGAACCACATTTTAAACAAGAGCAAGGCGGTTTAAAATGTGGTTCAATAAGCAGCGCATGCGTCCTGAGGGGATACACGTTTCTGCCCGTAATTGACGCGCGCGCATGTGCCGATGGCATGCTGCGGCTGTGCACCTGTAGTAAGCACGTCTCTGCCCGCTAGCAACCCGCGCGCATGTGCGTGCATGTCGCATGTTTCGCTCTGCCCGTTAGTAACCTGCGCGCGTGTGCAGGCATGTCGCGCTTTGTGTCCGCCCGTTAGTAATCCACACGCATGTGCGCATATGTGCAGCAGCAGCTCTGCCCAGTACAAACCCGCGCGCATGTACCCGCATCTATTAATCACATCTCTGCCCGTTAGTAACCCCAGCGCATGTGCGCGCATGTGCAGCGGCGTGTCGGGAGGGAACGCAGCGCGCGGCGTTCGCGGAGGCGGAGCGGCGCATCGCGCGCACGGTCCGGTCCATGTACGAGGTCGGCCACCGGCTGCCGGTCGCCTGCTACAGCCTGGAAGCCGCGCAGCAGGAGGAGCAGCGCAACCGCGAGGTGCGGGATCCTCCAGTCTCTGACTGTGCGAAACTTCACTGACTTTGCTTTTTTGGTGCCCGACACTTCTGACGACTTCCAGTTGTCCCCGGGAGTCTGCTGGGACTTCCAGAGGACATCTATAGGATCTATGACAACCGGGGCACATTCAGCTTTTGGACTATGGCACTTCCACACCATATGCACACCTTGACCAGGATGTGGTTCGGATCTCAACATGCCAATATGAGTCCTACCCTTCCAGGAGTGGAGCTGGTGTGAATGAAGTTCCAGTGGCTGGAAAGTCCCCTGTAAATTGGGAGTGGCTATGTTTTGATTGGCCTTGTGTGTCAATTAGCTGTAATAACAGCAAGAATGGCGCAGGGGGAGGTGTGAGGTCTGTAAACGCTATCGGTGTTCTTTTCCTTCCCCCTGAAACCAGGGGTTGAGCAGGGGTTACTCCTTGCAGTCAGGGATGAACCCAAACCCAAACACAATGGCCCATGTGGGTGCACGTCTGCAGCGTCGAATGACTCCACAGCTGCTACAGGCGCCCCTTGTTCTACTTCATCCCAGAAGAAGTAGCTTCTGCAAACGAAGTAGCGGCAGTGCTCGCATGCCTGGCAGGAGGAGGTTTGGGCTCACCAGACCCTAGGTATCAAGGACAAGCGTTCATTGCCATGCTCCGCTTCCGTCTCCTCAATTATGCTCCTGACTTTATTATTGCTAATGTTACAGTACAGTCATTCCTGCTAGAGCCAGGATGAATCTGCATGTAAATGCTGCATGACTGTCAGTATTGCATTGTAGGCGTCCAGGGAACGATCACCTCTAATCCAGGCATGTGCGGGGGGGCTAGAGATCTAGGAAAAAATTAAAGTTAGCAAAACTCATGGCAAGTCTAGAAGCATCAGTAAAGGCTGCAAGTAAGTCTTTGCATCTACTGAGTTGGCCACGACAAGAGGGCCCTGGAACACTCCATCCTTGTCTCCTCAACCACGCTCCTGACTGCTGTGACAGTGCTTCAATACTTTCATGGCTTCATGAAAGTATTGCAGGTGGCTTCTCTTTCAAGGGGATCTTTTAAGGGAACTGAGTGTAGAAGTTATGCTGCTCAATTCTTATCACTGCAGCTTGGCTGGAAACGAAGCTGCAAGCACAGCAATCCCACAAAGGCGCTAATTATTTATTGCTCCTTTTACGCAGGCGTACGAGGCGCTTGAGGACCGGTTGAGGGCGGCGGATGCTGCGAGCGCGTCGGCGCAGGCGGCGGCTGGACCAAAGGTGGTAGAGCGCCAGTGGCTGCGCGTGCACGTGGATCTCTCCCTGGCAGACTCCCTGACCGACGAAGAAAACCCCTTGGTCAGGTGTGTTTGCAGCTCTGGCCGCCTTCTGCTGACGATTTTACGAACCCCCTTCAGGCATGGTTCAGGCAGGTTCAGGCATATGCTGCCGCGCTCCTCAACCCCTGAGCGGGAGAGAGCATCTCTTTAAGGGCGGCAGGTTCTCGAAGGTAGCTGGGCCCGCACTGCAGCGGCCTAATGTTATTTGTGCAAATTTCATTCCTCCGTGCAGCGCAGGCATTGAGCTGTTGCTCAGGACTCGGCACAAAGCTCACCAATGCTGCTATCGCTGCAGAAATGCAATGTTCACATGTTGTTGTCCAATCCAAGTTGATCGCCGCCCAGATGCTGCAAGTGTCACACCACCTCTATTTTGAGCACGTGGACAAATGCGTAAAGGCAGCGGCAATTCCAAGATCAGTTATCAGCCTGCTGACCATAATAGAGGGAACGCCTCTGCAGGCGCGCAGTGGAGCCCGTCATGGTGACCCATGACGAGTCTTTTACAAGTTGATGCGCACTTATTCCCAATCGCTTCACTGCCACCTGCACGCAGCAGGTGTCATGACGTCATCTGGGGCTGAGCAGATGAGAAGATCCGTAAAGCAATGTAGCATCCTGAATTTCTGGGTGCTACGTCAGTCATGGACAAACCTGATACACATGTTCCTGGACGCACCAAGATCCTACATGCCCAGGAACTGGATAACGAGTACGGCAACAAATAATTTTTAAAAGTTTGTCATCAGCTCGCTCAATGTGGTAGAGGGAACGCCCTGCAGGCGCGCTGTGGAGCCATTCGTGGTCACATATGACAACGGCGAGGAAGAAGACGAAGACGACTTGGACTCGGAAGAAGAGCGCGGCGCTGAAATGGCGGTGGACGATGACACTCCCTGGGTTGAGCCTCCCCTCGTGGGCTCCGATGGCGATCCCTTTTCTGCCGGCGCGCCCGTCACATCCACGCGCGGCGCCGAGATCGACAGGTGGACACCTGTTCTCTGTCCCTTTCTCAAGGCCAAACGACACCGAGTTGGACAACTGAGAATTACAGGGACAACTGAGAGCAGCACAAGCCTGTGATGTTGTAGAAGCAGGAATCAGTACCTGTAAGAAGCTCACGGCTCTTGCAGCAAGCCTGCAGATTCGCAGCCTCTGCGTGGTGTGTGCGGGCAGGATGCCTGGAGCCTGCAGCTCTTTTGGGTCATTCTTCAAGCATGCAGGGAAGTGGCGTAGTTGCCGAATTCACGCAAGCATGCTGGCGGTGCCAAGGAGCAGGGGGGGGCATATTAGAGTGTAGTCCACTTTGAAGTATCCAACCTGAGAGACTTGGGACAATACAGTTGACATTATGTATTTCTTGCCTGTAGCCTGCGGCCGTTCCGGGCGATGCTGGAGTCGCGCGCGCAGCTGGTGGCGGCAGGGGTGCGCGACGCGCGCGCGGGAGGGAACGCCCCCGACGGCGTCCTGCACGAGGCCGACCGCATTCTCGCGCGCGCCGCCGAGGGTCTCTCTGGCAGCGCCCGCAGTCTCCCCAACCGGCCCATTCCACGCCGCTACGAGCCCTACGGGTGCGCACTTTTGTGGAGTCTCTGTGCCTCCAGTGGGATCTGTATAGAATTGCATTTGGTTCCCCCTGCACCTTCCCCCTGCAGAGTGATGAAAATTATATATGGGGTGAGCGTCCAGATGGGTTTACTCTTACGGTAGTTGCCCAAGCACCAACTGCGGCTATGAGCCCTACGGGAGCATGCGTTAGTTGGAGAATGTGCTGCCTGTCATTCTTTGCAGGGGTTGTTCTAGTTAGTGGTAGGTGCATTCGCCAATGCGCTGCAGCTTTGCTGTTGACGGGTGCCTTGTGTTGCCTGAGGCTGCAGTGCAAGGGCTGTAGAGTGAGAAAGTATCATCCCTAAATTCCTAAATCTCTAAATTTAGCTGTTTCCTATCCAACCCTCTGAGCACTCGTGCTGAGTGAGACAGCAATCTCAGAACAGCTGCAGCTGTCGGTGGCTATCTTGGATAGGCTGGCAAGGCAGCTGTTTCTCTGTCAATTCCTTAATCGTGTGTGCAACACAAAAAGCGGCATGCCTTGTGTTCATGAGGCCCTGTAGGCTGACAAACACCTCAAATAATCGGCCATACAAGCATTTGGAGCCCGTTGAGAGCACACGATGAGAATTGCATGAGCAGCTGCAGTGTGCTGGCTTCCTTGATCCGCAGCCACCTTTACCTTTCTGTGCAGTCTGGGCATTGCGTATTGTAGATCAACGGCTGACCCGTCCTTTGCATGCGCAGGATCGAGCCTCTGATGGCTGGCACACCCAGGGTGAGATACTCGCCAAGGCTCAGGCCGGCAGAGCCGGCAGCTTCATGGAAACAAGGGGAAGCTTCTTTCCGCTAGGGGGCCTAGAAGCCCCTTCCAACAGCCTTAGCACCATGCATAAGGCCCCTTGTTGGCACTTGTTTCACTGAGTAACAGCTGAATGAAAGTGCACAATGGAGCCCCATGCTCTGCGCAGCATCCCAACAGGGACCACCCATGGGGCACTGATTACTACTACTAATCATGGTAGTACCAAACACCCCCTGATCCCATTGCCTGATGAACCTTTCTGGAGGCACTCCTGCTGCCCGGCTGTCCTCATTGGAACCCATGCCATGTTGAGGCTCTTGAGGGACATGAAATGGGGTGTAGGGCTGCGGCAGTTGAAAAATAGGAAGGGGAGAGGTTTGTGGGTTCTTTGCACCGACGTGGAGAGTCTCTCGCGCATTCTAGATGTGGAAAGCTGGCAGGGCAAAGCTGTTTTTGCATGCATGCTCTGGCTGTGGAATTGTGTATCATGGGGTTTCTGTCATGATCAGTATCAGCTTGTTTGCAGCTTTCGACTGCTTCTTGAGCGCTGCTTGGGTCCATGGTAGAACATTGCGGGTGTGCAAGTAACTAGTGTGCGTGTCTGTCTAAGGAAGACTCTGGCAAAAGCAACTTGCTAAATTGTTGAGGGAATTTCATAACTCTGGGTTCATTTTTGCAAATTGTCGCCTCCTAGGACTTGGAGTCATGCGGGACTGGCTTGTAAGCTGCGTTCACTCCCTGTAGGATGGGTTCTGGTTCATCCAACTTTCAATTATCACTAGCCGTCATGTAAAAGTAATAAGCAATTCATTGGGGAGTGAAGTGGGGTTGACTCTGTGATAAACAGCCCCAAGTCTTGCCACTTTAGATTACATCACTCATTTGTTGTAAGCCCCAAAGAGGACGGTCCATGTCAAATTGTACAGCACATGTGTGATTGCAAGAACTCTGCACACTCACACACACACACATGATTTACATATCTCATGATTTTTCCAGTCAATGTACATCAATCATACAATTGTATACTACACAGAGGTCATCAACAGTGCTTGCAAACCAATCTCCTTATCAATGCTCAACGCTGAAATACCATTCCTCTGCTGGACATCATTGTGTCGGTGTATTCCTATCGTGAAAGGGATACCTCACAGCTAGATGCCGCATAGAGCTTCCCTGGCATACATTCTGCCCCTCCTCCCAACAACCGCTGTATGTCACTAGCTTTGCTGCTGCTGCAGCCACCCTAGCTGCCTTCAGTGACAACCAGGATCCTTGCTCCCTCCCATGCAGTAAATACTCGCCAGCAGTCCTCTCAATACCACCAACAAGATTGCCAACATCGGCGCTAGAGCCGTCACCGGCTGAGCAATCCACCAGGTCGGGTGACACATACTTCTGCACAGTCTTGCCATGCAGCAGAAAATCGCCTGGAAGGAATCGACATGCCACACTGATATCGGTGCATGGATCACCCTGGATGTCTCTATGGAAGCCTGCAAGGAGGCGGTACACTTTTATAGCCAGCCCACTGGCAGGTGACTCTAGCTTGTACCACGGTGACTCAGCGCTCACCTCACTCTTCACACCCCTGAGCTTGTTTCTGAAGCAGTACAAGTAGAACCTGTATTTTCTGGGGGTCACAACTCCCGCATCATTGGTGACATTGCTGCCAAGGCAGGACTCCAGAGACATCAAGTGCAGGATGCTTTCATGCAGCTGCCCATTGTCAGTGTTGCTGAAGACCGAGCGGCCATTGTCAGAGCTCTCCAGCCAGTGCTGCATGAACTTCAATCCATTCTCGGAGTTCTTCACAAAGAATGCGCTGGAGTGCAGCTCCGGTGTCCCATGCAGGTACATGGGCGGCAAATTTGGCGCAACCCGATCATTCAGGATCACATCGAATCTGTCGTCCAGGAAATTTGTGACGCCGACTGAGTAGTTGGCAACCAGGACGTCCAGGTCTGTGTGCAGCACCCACTGGAAGTGGGGCAGGTACTTCTGGACGTTGCTGAGTCGCCTGTAGAACCAGCTGCGGTCATCTTTGAGGACAGTCTCCGTCTCGTAGTACAGGGGGATGCCGTGCAGCGCGCAGTAGCAGTTGAGGGCTGACAGCGCCACGGACCAGTTGCCCAACTTCTCTGGGGACTGGGACACCACCCAGGCTAGGCGTGGAAGCTCCTCCCAGCTCCTCTCTTTGCCGTTTTCGAGCTGGTGCGCTGCCTTTTTGCTATGGTGGTCCTGATGTGCATCCTCGACCACAGGCTGTTCGGCACTGCCAATCTGCCTTGCAGCAAGGGCCTGCGCATAGAGCGTATTTAACATGAAGTGTAGGTGGGTGCTTGCATGCGGAGCTACAATGATCAGGACGGTCGTTCAATTTGACTAGTGACCAAATGCAGACAACAAGATGTGACCAAAACGACCTTGTGGGATGTGAGCTTGGGTATCTTATTTATGCCAATTGTAGTTCAAGGATGTTTGTGAAGATTCCTTTTAGAGAGGACACTTCAAGCCAAAGGACGCATTAATACCTGCTTTGCTCTGTGGGAGTGTCTCTGGTGCAGCCTGATATTCCCTGAAGCTGCATCACAATTCCATGCTGCAAGCAGTAAAACGATCAAACACCATGATATTGGAGGCCATATCGTTGATTTTAACTCTTGATTGAGCAGCCCCATTCAGGTCCCATCGCTCACGCAATTGAATGGAGTTGTTCTCTCATTCGTATGGGCATAAAGATGTGACACACACGCCTCTTAAGTCATGTGCATTAGAGGAAACTTTATTAATGACAATTTCTATTGACCACCTTGGGCTCAATCTTTCATCTTTTGTGCAACTTGCCGAAAAATCACCGCCTCGGCAGAAACACGGTCGATACGCCTTGTTGCAAACCTCGTTTTCCCTTGCACAAATATCATCATACACTGGTGCATTTCTTCGTGACGATCTATCTATCAACGCCTTGTTAGTCAGTGTGCTGTTAGTACAGTACTTTCCAGAAGGTACAGCCCAATAATCAATAAATAACTTGAGTTGCGGAATGCATTGAGATCCTGTGTGGAAGTGCTGCACTGCTGGGATCGTCAGATATCATCGTCAGTCGCACAACTTATATCATTTATCAGTGCGTGGAGCCATTGATCTTGGCCCTTCGATGCCGCACCACCAGTGTATGATGTGAGGACCTACACATAAGTTGCGACTGCGCGAGTATGAAGCGTGGATGCGCAGACCTGTTTCAATATGCTAAACGTCGCAGCATACAACGGTGAGAACGATCAATCCTCCCACGCAAGCAAGAGCGTTCCTATATTTGTGCTCCTGGAATATTCTAGCTGCTTGTCTGCTGCCCTACACCTGAAGGTCGAGAGGGTCAAAACAGTTTTAACTCTGTGAACATATCCATGCGTTCCTTTTCAGGCGCTGCACAGCGTAGAGTGAATGGTTGGGTGTCATGCGCCCATCTAGCCAAGGCACTTGTATTACAAGGTTGTCAGTTTAAAGCCACCTACAGTCAGCGTGGACCCTGCACGATGTCAGCAATCCTGCTTAGGCCTGGAAGTAACGTTGATGTTTGTTTCTGCATGCAGGGCTGACTGCGAGCAGGCAGCGCAGCTCAGCGAGCGGCTCCTTTCTCACGCAGCGGCTTCCAGCAGGACAGCAGCTCAGCCGAGCTCTGCTTCATGGGCAGCACGCCTCTCTGGGCAGCGCACAGCCCACCACTCCACACACAGCGCCCCCAGTCAATCATACTGGCATGCAGCTGCAGCTCACAGCAGAGATAGCGCAGCCCGCATGGCTCATACTCACTCATGCTCGACAGCGCTCCCTGGAGCTTGCTGGCGAGTGGGCATGTCCACAGCTGGCGCAAGGTTCATTATCTCAGCAGGGAGCTTCTGCAGGCAGGGAATTGCGTTAGGCGGAAGGGGTTTTGCGTCGGCGGGGCGCGCGAGGGGATTCGGGCAAGCGGCAAGGGGCGCGGTGGGGAGTTGCAGGGGTCACGCTACGTGGGCAGAGAACGCCGCCGTACAGGCGGGGCGTATGGGGTGGAACAGCCAGGCGGTCGCCGCTTACACCCCCAAGCTGCCGTCCTGGGTCCGCTCCCGCCTGCCCGAGATGCCCGAGGGTGAGCCCAGCACCCCTCCATGCATGCCAGCTCTCCTTCTGCTTTCTATGAAAACCATACTATAGTCAGTCACCGTCAGCAATCAGGCCTTATTTCCATGCAGCCGTTGGGGCCCTAGTCGCCATCCTGTGTTTATAACTTCAGTGCAGGCTGAGTTGAGATAATAAGTGCAGGCTGTGCAGCTGGATGTACTGACTGGAGACGGTATCTCATACGAGGGGAAATGTGACTTTGACTGAGAGCCCACATGCTGGAGCAGGCTGGTGGGCAGAGTCGGGGGCGTGGGTGCCGCGCGATTGGGCGCTGCGGCCGGGCTACGACACGCGCGTGGCCATCATCAACGCACTCTATGCATGCGGCGAGAACGTGCAGCGCCTCATGCCCATCATGGTCGCCGAAGCCGTGCGCCGCGACAGGTCAGCACGTACCTCCTGCAACGCACATTGTGTATTTTATTGTGGCGTACATCGATGGGGCAATGCAGGCAGCTGGGGGATGTGCGCTGCGATAGGTCAGCACGTCACCGGCATCCCTCCTGCAATCCGTAGTGCGTAAGTTTGTGTGTGATCTAGAGTGAGGAGGGGTGAATGCAAGGGCGAAGTGTGCATCTGTACTTGTCTCTACACAGCTGGGCACTTGTTTGAGGTCCCCGATGAGCCTGGTTGGTGTTCGTCTCTTGCGATTTTGTGGGCGTGCTCAATTTTCTCTCCATTGTTTGTGACTTTGCTGCCACTCCTGTGCCTGGAGCAGAACAGCCCAGATGAACCATTCACTCACTTCACAATTCCTGGCACGCAGGTTTGCTTTGGCGCTGACTGGTCCCCCACAGGAGTCCGCGGTGGTGTCCCCCAAGAAACCTCAGGGGCGCGCGCATTCCCTCCTTTCTTATGTGGGGCACTTTGTGTGGGAGGTCTCGGCCGACCTGCTGCGTGCTGTGTGGCTGACCATTCTCTTCGCTCCCCTGGCCTTCACCGCGCCCCTTGCCCTGCAGTGGGACATCCGTCGCCAGGACTGGATGGAGCTGCTCAGGTGCGTGTTTTCTACTCTACACCACTCGTGTCTGAATCTTGAAAAGTCCCAGAAATTTTAGCCAGGCTGTTTTCTAAAAGTGCATTCCTGTCTCCTGTACTCCTAGCCTTCGAAATGTCATATTGATTGCACCTGCTGAGCGGCTAGCCACTAGCGCGTGTATCGCAGGGAAGGTCTGAGGGACAGTGTGGTCCGGGTGCACTTATTACAGTATTTGAGGCCTGTGCATGTAATGAATACGGGTGGCTTATGTGATGATGACATGCTTGCTATTATGTGTGGTTGCAGAGCGACACTGGAGTCTGCGGGGCCGGCGTTCATCAAGTGGGGCCAGTGGGCTGCCACGCGGCACGACCTGTTCCCTCCCGACTTCTGCACAGCTCTCGAGCAGCTGCACACCCAGGCGTGCACTGACTTCATTATCCATATGTCTGAGGCACTTGTGATAGGAAAGAGCAAAATGGTTTGCGTTAGAAGAGTGAGGGCTCAGTAGCGCAAGCCAGCTCCATTTCCTTCCCATCACCTCTGCCTGCTGTGACACATCCTTTAATAATTGAGCCGCCTGAAGTGCAAGTGTCTTGAGAGACAGCAGATGAACTACTAGTGCGAATCTCTTGCAATGGCAGGTCCAGCATGACATGCTGAATTGCTAATACGGTACTTTGCACTACTGACCAGCGTAGAAGACAGCAGCAATAGAATGGCATGCATGTATAAAATGCAGCAAGTAATGAGTATACTATTCGTGCAGGCGCCGGCGCACGGGCTGAAATTCACGCGGCACGCGATACAGCGCGCGTTTGACGCCTCGGTAGAGGATCTGTTTGAAGAGTTCGACGCCGTTCCCGTGGCGAGTGGCAGCATTGGGCAGGTATACCGCGCCATGCTCAGCGACCAAGGCGCTCGCAACACCGGGATCGATCCAGGTGCGTATCATACCTGGCATCTGCTGGCGCTTATACAGCAAGACTCTGGCGATCCTAGAGTCAGGGTCACAGTAGCGCTGTGACCCTGAGTTTGAGCTTGCCTCTGGGCTCGTTGAAGTGGTGTATGTCCTTTCAACCTCTGAGGCGTACTTGCAGGAATGAGCTATAGAATGTTCTTTCCAACAACCAATTATGGGGGTGGTGACTCGGGAGCGATATGAAAACATTTGGTATAGTGATTTTGGCAGGTTACACTTGGCCAGCAGCAGGGCGCCCAGATCGTTTCCTCCTTCATGGCATTTTCCCTGTGCCTCCCTGCCTAGTCACAAGCACTAGTGCCTTTGCGTTATGGTGCACTTTCAGCTTCCTGCTGCATGCTCCAGTAGACGTGAGCACCGCCTGGTGTCCAACTTTTGCTGGATGTGCTGCACACGCCGATCTAGTTTGTAAATGTTTGCATTCACCTTTTCCTGCAGGCACGGTCGTGGCGGTGAAGGTGCGGCACCCGGGAGTGGGAGAGGCGATCCAGCGCGACTTTGCGTTGATGATGCGCGTTGCGCGGCTGACGTCCATTCTGCCGCTGCTGTCCCACCTGCGCCTGGAGGACACCCTCGCGCAATTTGCCGCGCCCCTCCGAGAACAGGTGCGCAGATTATATTCCCCAGTCTATACCCTGCTCAGAATTTGCTTATGCCGAAGGGGATGCGATTATTGAGAGCCACCCTCGTACAAATGTTGCCTGCTGTGAAGAGCCGGACCGTTATCGAGCAGCAATTTTCTCGTTGCGCGCTCTGTGGCGGCGCAATGAGAGTTTCGCTTGGGGTCTTGCTTAGCTTGGCAAACCTTGGCCGCAGGACCATTCATCTTGAGTTCTTGCCCATGCAGTTGCCTTGTCTGTATCTGCAGTTCAAACGCTCTTCAAGGACTTGTCACTGTTCACTGAAAGAGAGTTCCCAACTGCATGGCCTTGCCAGGGCTGACTGGAAGAGTTATGACGACTACATCAACGTGCCAGTGTTGATTTTATCATATCGAACACACGGACTTATCAGTGTTCATTGCACAAAATGCCGATTATCAAATGTTATGCGCGCAGGTTGACCTGGCGTTGGAGGCGCGGCACCTGTGGCAGTTCAACTACAACTTCCGCCACGTGCGCCACGTGCGCTTCCCCTTCCCCATCTACCCTCTGGTGGCGCCCGAGGTCCTCGTGGAGACCTTTGAGGAGGGAGAGGGCATCTCGCGCTACGTCGCCGACCCGGGCCGCTCCACGTTCAAGTCCAGGTGCCTGCGTGTCGCCCTTTTTGCCGTTTTCTTTTTTTCTCCTGTCCTTGTGAGGCGGCTTCACCTGCATTGCAGGCCCTGTGCGTTGGGGCCTCAATAGATGCAGCAAATCAGATCAAATTTATTAAGAGATAAATGCGCAGAAAATGAGTTTGATGGCCGTCTGGACAAGGTCCTTCCTTTTTCTTGAAGAATATGGCGCCGGTCATGTTCTTAGAGGTTTATAAATCAAAGTTGACCTGCGCTAGGCTCTCTTGATGAGGTGTCCAGCTGGCTCCCAAATTTACTTTGAGTCGTGGGCACCAACGGCTAATAGGTGCATTTAATTGCTATACGTGCCCCAACGTTGCTTGCATGGGCTGCACAGGCTGCCGCCATCTGGCAAGGCATACAGTTTTCCACACGTGATTGGTCCCATGGGGAGTCTGTGTGGTCTCTGCAAGCATGTAAAGAGTGCCAGTGAGGATTGATGGAAACATATTGGTCAAGTGCCTAGTATCCCTTACTCTTCTTGATATCATGTTTCCCACGTGTCAAGATTCCTGAACTGCCTTGTGACTTGCCCTGAGCGCAGGCTGGCCAAGCTGGGCAGTTCAAGCTTCCTGCAGATGATGCTCATCGACAATCTCATCCATTCGGGTGAGCATCTACATTGCATGCTCAGTCGCTGCCTGTACTAACTTGAGTAGCACCTAGACCGAGCATTGCGTTCCACAGCTGTATAAAGGGGGGTCTTGTGCACAGTCTCAGCTGGCATGGCACTCCATAGATCGAATAAAGGTTGAGAATGTGGCCGAGACATGACACCACCAATGCAAGCATGGTTTGGTGCTTGTGCAACCTTGAGGATGGCGGATCCATGTACCATCCCCAGAGTCCTTCCACCCACGCAAGGAGGGTGTGGTCTTTATGAAAAACAGTGACGTTGGATTATCAGTGACAAGGAATATTCGCCATTGCCTCGCAGACCTGCACCCGGGCAACATATTGGTGGCGCTGGACTCTCCTCCGGTGCCGCTGCTTTCGTCGGCTGCCTACATCGTGGACCGCTTCAAGCCCTTTGGCTGGAAGGTGCCCAGCTCCTGGCGCGAACCAGCCATCGTCCTCCTCGACGTTGGTGCGGCCCTTTGTGTTTCTTTCTATTATGGCTGTCTGCTCCTCAGCCATGATGTGCAGCGGGTGATTGACCCCCGCTTGTGATATGTTGAATAACGTTCCCATGTGGCTCTGCGCGGCTGTGAGGTGCTCTCATGAGGCACTGGAAGATCGGCTGCTCATGCCGCTGTGACAGGTCGCTCCTCTTGGAACGGTTGCAGCTCTGCCCTCATGGGATGTGATGCCTGATTTGATGCAATGGATGTCCTGCATGGGATCTGAGGGTTTTGGGGAAGTCCTCTCGGTGCCTCTCGGGCATGGCAGTCCTATCATTTTGCGTATGGAGGAAATGCAATGCACGTGACATTCCTCATCCGTGCTTGATGATGTTGCTTGCGTGCCCGAGAGGGCCTACACCTCAACTAATGTGTACACACCACATGAAAAGATCTGGGTGGGAAAGTGAGCGCTTGACTGGTGCAGGCATGGCGACGCATCTGTCACCGGAGGATCAGGGCCTGATGCTGGAGCTGTTCCAGGCATTCTCCCGCCTGGACGGCCGCGAAATCGGCGAGTGCACTCTCAAATTCTCCAAGGACAACCAGGTGCGACTTTGCTGCTCACCCTATGTTGCTAAAGTACATGTTCTGCAAGTGCAGCGCTGTATGGGTGCCATTGTGTGCAGGATGAGGTGCGAGCAAGCATCAGGATTACACTTGCATTGATTGTATCTGCTCGTGTATTGAATAGCAGTGCACTTGGGAGCCCTCAGTGGGTTCCCTATGACAAGGTAGGATGTGATAAGATTCCATATCATGAGAATTTAATTTAGCATTCCTCTTGAGTCCTGGGGTCTGATGGGTTTGAGGGGTTGTGAGGGGTTTTTGATGGGCTGCTGTGCGCCTGCAGACATGCCCGGACTCGACCGCGTTCAAGGAGGAGCTGCAGCAGTACTTCACAGACATCCAGGCGGAGCAGGCCTGGGTTGAAACCAACGGCGCCGAAGCCATGTCCGCCGTGCTCGAGCTTGTCCGCCGCCACAAGGCACGCCCCCTCTTCTTTCTTTGCTCTTTTGCCTGCAGACACTTTGACATGACGAGATGGTGTCACTGTAAGCTGTGGTTGGGGCATGCCGTCTGTGTATGGGGAAGCCCTGCAGCTGCTCTATAGCAGGGACACTTCATAGAGGCATTGCACTGCAATTCAAAATCTCACCGCAATTTGGCAAGCAAATGCTGCCGCCTTGTTGGGCGAAAAGTAACGTACTGCTCCTCAGCTGCTCCTCAAGTGAAGCTAGACATTTCTTCTTCTTGACATGTTTGGGGCCTGGCAACAGGTGAACATGCCGGGGCACATATGCGCGGTGGTGGTTACCACGCTGGTTCTGGAGGGCTGGAGCAGCCAGCTGGACCCCCGCCACTCTGTGCTGGAGCAGGTCAAACACTTTCCCTTTCACCGATGTTTTCTATGGCTTGCATGACAATACACCACTTGAAGCACGAACCGCTAAGCTATTTGTATTTTGCACACTATTGAATCAGAGAATGCTTCAGGGGAGGCCTCTTGATGATCTGTGACTGCCATGTGTGGACCAGGTGGAGTCCATCGTGTCCCCCAAGACCACCTGGGGCCAGCGACTAGGGAACGCCGTCGACGCAGTCATGTGTGAGTCAGCGCCCACCGCCGCCATCGACTACGCCTGATCTGGACGCGCGCCAATTTTAGCAAGGTCACACAAGAGCTCCTTGGAAATGCGCCTGTTCTGGCGCAAGCCCAGATGTTGGGGCGACTGTTTGCATGTCACATGCATGCCTGACGTGGATGCGTGCTATTTTGGCATATGCCCAGGAGAGCCTGATCTGGATGTGTGCTAGTCCTGACATGGCACATTCATGCCGGATCGGTGCTGTCCTGAAGTGCACCTAGATACGCCAGATGTGGCGAGTGTGACATGGAATGGTCTTGAGTCGAGACTCTTGACAGAAGCGTCCCCGAGTTGACCGGTGTTGACCAGTGCCTGTGCACACTGTATCTTTATTTGGACCAGCAGGTAGCTTGTTCCACAGGCTTTGTGTAAGATGTAGATCTTGTTAGGCTGGTGCAGCTGGTTGCACCAGATGCACCACGTGGTGGGTAGTCTACTGTTCCAACATGTTTGGGCTGATGCGAATAGGCGGCTAGCGGGCTGTTGTGAGCTGCGCTGCTGACGTTAAGGTCTTTTGTCTCTTCAGCTGATCTCAGTGTTGCCATGCGAGGTTGAGCCGCACAATGTGTCAATAATCGTGTTTTGATGGCTCACCTCACCTCCGGGAGACGTCGACATGCAGGGTGTACCTTTGTTGTCCCAACAGAGTCTTTCATCTGTAATGCAGACCCCAATCCAGCGCACCTGTAAATGTCCAAACTTCTTCTTACTTGTGACACGTGGACATGCATATGCGGCATGAACGCACATCACACACTGCGCCCATAGTGTATGCCATGCCTGCTGAGCCCATTGCGGCGCCCTAGCATGTGGATGTCCCCGAGGGCCAGCAATTCGGATCCGGATTCGAATTGGGAGCCCAATCACCCGCCAGTGATTGCAACACTCCTGGCAGGTGCAAGTTGTAAGAGCTTTACACAAACCTGGACAAATTACCACTGGATCTGGCGCTCAGCAATGTGCTCATGTGAATGTTCTCCAACTTGCAATCATTGATGGCGGCTCCGGGCAAAAAGGAGAAAATTCTAAGCGGAAAAAAAAGAGTGGGGACATCCGTGAATTGAACACGGGACCTCTCGCACCCTAAGCGAGAATCATACCACTAGACCAATGTCCCTGAGCAAGCGTTGATGCGATTGCTTCGTGTTATGTGTCATTTTCAAGCTACCTACATACCTGCAACACTACAGGAAAAGCAATCGGCCTCTTTGCGAAGCCTGCATCTGCAGGATGAACGACAGTATTCACAGCAGATTCGATATCTCGGAGTACTCGCTGCATGATTGGTTAAGGACCCTGTCGGCTGGACGTCGTTGCAGCATACACGCTGGAAATGTGTCTACGCGTGAAAGCTTTTGTTCAGTGCGAAGCGACTATATCCAGCGTTTGAGGTCCTGAAAGCCATTCTGAGGAGTTGAAGTACGATAGAGCTCCTTAGCTGTTCCTCATGACACTAATTGTGACAAGCGGATGTCGAGGATGTTAACAGCAGATCTCCGCACATAGACAGGCTACCATGCTACTACTGACTTAGCGAAGCCTCTGATGGTAATTTCTGGTTTCCAACACCAATTCACTGACAGGGTCGGAGTATGAGCCCACCAAGACATAAAACATCCAGGTCAGCATGTGGTTGGCAATACTGGTCACTATCGTTGCGAGCGCGGGCAACAATGTGGGAAAGGCCCTACAAAAGGAAGCCACGCGACACCTGCCTCGCTTCAGCATCGATCCCAAAATCCTGCTTCAGTATGCACGCAGCAGGCAGTGGCTCATTGGTCTTGGCACAGACTTGGGAGGCGCTGTGCTCATGATAGCAGCCTTTGCCCTCGCTCCAGTGAGTGTCTGACTTCTCAATTTCACACTCAATGCATCCTTGCTAAATGCCTACATGCATGCAATTGGCACCCGCATTGCTCCAGAAGGAAGCCATTCAGAACTTGGTTGCTCTGGCACTGCAGGTATCCCTGGTGCAGCCGGTGTCCGGCTTGGGCCTCGCGGTCCTATCGGTCTTCTCCCACTTCTATCTCAAGGTGTAATTATCGCTGCATCCCTTACATTCCTGCGTGCCTTAGCCAGCCTACAGCACCACCCACACCCAGCGCATCTTTAGGCTGTTGCCACTGTGTGCATGGAATGGATGATGCATGCAGCGCTCAGAATTGACCGATTGACTCAACATCTGCTGCACAGGACTGCTGCAAATGTAACACACTTGTTGATGCGCACAGGAGCGACTGCACAGGGGAGAATGGGCAGCGGTGGCGCTAGCAGGGCTGGGCACGATCGGGGTGGGCGCAACATCAGGCTCAGAGGGGGGTGATAGCGATGGTGGAAAGGAGGCGGAGGAGGCAATGCCGTCACCCGGGCGCATCGTGGCGGTGATGCTGTTATTATGCGCGGCCGTCGCTGCGCTGCCGCTGGTGCATGCGCGGCGGCTCTCGGCCGCGGACCGGCGCACCCGGGCGGCCAAGCCGTCCGCGTCTGTCTACGGGCTCCAGGCATGCCCTTCTTTTCTGCCCCTTGCTGCGCAGACCTCTGCTGCTGCAGATGATGGCAGATAGACAGCTGCACTATCCCTGATTGTCAGCGCAATTCTGGAAGTGAGATAGTGTGCTCTGATGACTGGAGCTTTAGGGAACTCTATTCTTATGTCAGCTATTGGAAGTGCAGAGGACCATGTGCTTGCATGTTTTGTTCTGTTTTGTTGCTGCTGCAAAGTTTAAGGACTGCCACCCATTGCTGGCATGTGCTGCATCTGCCTTAGCTTCTTTTTGCCTTGCTTTCCACCTTGCAGGCGGGTGCCTGCTTTGGAATGTCGGCGGCGGCCTGCCGAACGGGCTTTCTGCTGGCGGCGCGCGTTTCCTGGACGGCCGCACCGGCGGGGCTCTGCGCGAGCATCTTGCTTTCCTCGGCCGGTTTCGCGCTGCAGACGCTGGGATTCAAGGACGGCAATACTGTGGTTGTGTGCACATGCGCTGCCGTCTCATCCATGGTCACAGGTGCGCAACACATTCATGCAAGTGCCCAAATGCCAATGTGGCACCCCTCTCCTGCACCCCTGGTTTTTGTACCTTGCATACATTCTTGTGCCAGACCCTGTTGTGCTCCTGCTGTCAAGGGTCTGTTTTCGCGGACTCTTTCTCTGCCCGGCAAGACCCCAGGACAGAGCCATCCCAAGATTCAGTATTCAGTAAGGAAGACAGAGAGAGGGGAAGAGTATCTCCAGGGTGAGGAAATGACAGACATGGAAAGAGAGTGATTGGGGCAAGATGCGCGCAGGTGTGCTGGTGGGGCTGCTGGCTCTAGGGGAGAGGATGCCGCGGACGCTGGCGATGCGCGCACTGCGGCTGCTGGCATGGACTGCTATCGGGCTCGGGGTTTCCGCGCTGGCAGGGGGGAAAGGTGAGGGTTCCAAAGGGGCTCAAATAGGATGAGTCAAGGCGCGGTCAGGGGTGAATGGCTGAAATGTGGTGCGGCTGGAGCAAGCGGATGAGCACCTTTGGGTCGGGTCATTCATAGCTTGCAATTCTGTCTTCCTTTGCTGGAATGAAACCGTTGACAACCTTGCACGATTGTCATTATGGTGATCGGCTACTGTCAGGTGGCCAGCATTGCTGATGCACAGGATGGTTTGGTCCTGGTGCTGATCGACAGCATGTGCATGCCTTTAGGTGGCTTGGCGCATGTGGCGCATGCGCTCCTATCTAGGCTGCCATCCAGCGTCTTGAACAGGCTTCCCACACCGGCAGTGCTGCGGATACGAGCGCTGAGTCAGCGGTTGAAGTCCGAGCATCTGCCAACCGTGGTCGAGGCGGATGGACCTGCAGCTGACAAGCGCTGACGGGCATTGTAACTGACCTCGCAAACAATTGTATAGGGAACCCGGTTTGCATGCGCGCCACAAAACCAATCTGACTGGTGCAGCGGTTCCGGCGAGTCTGACATGTACTAATTTAAGTTTAAAGTCATCATGGTGGTGCTTTCATACAGAGCATACCACACGTGACCGCATCTCTGGAATGCAAAAGGAGACAGGAGACAATGTTCCATCCTTGCAAGGCTGCCACTTTGCTTGTTTGTGCAGCCTGTGGGAAGGCAAGACAACCTGACCAGAACTAAAGTGATCTGGCAAAGATACCCAAAGAGCCGTTCCAGGCTCTCATCAAGATACCTCATTTTACCTGAAATCGCGCTGGTAAGCTTCCAGAATGCTCTAGTACATGCTGACAGGCATGTACGGGATTTGGAGATTGACGGAATTACAATAGAGTAGCCTATGCCTGCTTCCTCAGGCTGGGAACCTGCCTTGTCAAGGCCAGAAAGGTAAGCAATGCTCGTGAGAAGAGGCAGATAACAAACAAGCTTCATCTCGCTTATCGATAGTCCAACGCAAGCTTGTTCTATTGTCGTTTGTATGCTGTCCATGTTTCCTTCTGTTCCTTCATGCCTTTCTGCACATCCTTTCAATGCAGGATCAGCTGCGCGATACGAGTAAAGCAAGGATGTGATGTGTTCTTCAGAAGATATGATATATGGACTTTTGGAAGAGAGGGGCGTGTGGATTGCCTTGTGTAGGACGCGGGGACGCCATGCACGAGGGGACGCCGTCATTCCGCGTAGCCGGCCTTGGTCTGCAATGCATGTTTTACCTGCAGAACTCCTCCTCTTCGGCCTTTACATTTTTCATATATAGTTGCGGATCGACAGAATGCGGACACACACACAATTCCCGTCTTCAGCGCGCCCTGTACTCGCACCTTCTCAAAAGGCCATGGCTCTGTACACCAGGTGTGCAATTACTTTCAAGGATAAACCGCCAAAGCTCCATTGGAGGTTATCTGCTATTTGCATTTTTAATTTTGACTTGTGTTCACAGGTCCATTCGGTGCCGAGCGAATATTGCTGCAAACTACAGAGATCAGCTCACGGGCGTGGGCGTGCCTATTGAGGAGGCCACTGTTCATGCTGACAGTCTTATTGCTGCGATGGACAACGTGCGTTCCTCAAATTTGGTTTGAAGACGTTGTAGGACTCAAACAATCTCACGCACAAGTGCTCCACAGCATACTGGTACCTCTTGATCCTATCATGTTCTGGGGATTATGGCTCCTGCTGTTGTCGCTGTGCATTCTTGAACCACTGCTGACAAAAATGTGCGGAGTCTACAAATGGCCACAGTTCTAAACGAGACTTAAAGGACCACGAAAACGATCTGTAATGTGATGATTGCTCCTTTTTCTCTGTGCAAGAGCGAACGGGTCCCATTAGCTCAATATTCGCTCTGTTTTCAGATGCAGAACGTCAGGTTGGACAGGCTGGGCGCCAAGCTGGACAAGTAAAACGCCAAGCTGGACGCCAAGCTGGACAACATGGACGCCAAGCGGGACGCCAAGCTTGACAAGCTGGACGCCAAGATGGACAAGCTGGCTCTAGAGCTCGCGAAGACCAGCCTCAATGGGCGGTGGCTCGTGGCGTTGCTAGTGTTTACGATTCTGATGAGCACAGAGGTTGGCAAGATAGTCCCTGCCAAGTTGTTGCAACAATTGTCGTCCTAGACGTGCTCTTGTGGTTATGTAGCATATCAAAGGACTGTCTTATTTGAGTCTTTGAGGGAGTTAGCTGGAACTGCGTTGTTTGATGCGTTCCTTGCCTTGTCGCCTTTCGAGCGAGCCGCCTCTTTTGAGAGATGATTTCATGTCAGAGGTTCCTGATCGTTGCCTTTGATCCACCGTCTTGTGGGCAATTTCCTTGTTGACCTTTGCGTCACATTGAACTTTTTTATTGTCTGCACGGTGACTTTTGCTCATCGTCCAGCTTGTCCAGCTTGGCGTCCAGCTTGTCGAGGACGAGCAGGCACTGGAGCTCACAAAGACCAGCCTCAATGGGCGGTGGCTCGTGGCGTTGCTAGTGTCCACGATGGTGATGAGCACAGATGTTGGCAAGAGAGTCCTTGCCAAGTTGTTGTCATCCTAGACGTACTCTTGTGCTTATGTAGCATATCAAAGGACTGTCTTTTTTGAGTCTTTGAGGAAGTTAGCTGGAATTGCGTTGTTTGATGCGTTCCTTGTTAAGGCAACGCATGATATCTTTTGCTTCAGGGTCCGCATGTACTGGCTGCCATGCGGCGCTGGGCACTGTCTCTGAAAAGTAGCAAATGTTTCCTGGCAATTATCTGCTAACGGCTGCCAGCATGAGCGCTTTTCTGACAGGACAATTCAAATAATTGATGCTGACGTATATCGACAGCATAAGTGGCTTGGATTTGTCCGGATCAGAAGCCAAATCTGAAGAGCCCTAATTGATACTGAGGTGGACTCATGAGGCTTCAGACTGTGAGGTGTGTACTGCGGATCCTTTTCACGCAGGAGGCGTTTTTTGTTTCAGAATGTTTTGGGATGCAAACTTTGATGGTGACCTTCATGATGAATGTAGAATTATTGGAAGGGGATGGGATGTCCCATTGGCCAATCAGGCTTCCGGTCATGGCTTTGTGGCTAGCATGCTGGTTGCAGAAGTACTTAGCTAGTGCGTTACACTGCGATATCTCAAATATCGCAGTGTTTCAGTTGGACCAGGGGTCAGATTCATGCCATTGGACAGATACAATGGGGTTACCAAGTGCGTAGCATGCCCTGCGCAGGGTACTTTTAGGAGAACCTTAGTCTGGGGCTTGCCACTAACACTGCATGAGCTGATCGTGTAAATAACTTGCCCTTCAAACTGATCAAATAGCCTATATATGCTTATACCGTATATGATATCTGTGGGGACCTGAGCCCAGGTGAGCATTCCAGTTGGCCACAGCCTCAGACCAGGCCTTCCACCCCCTGGCATTAGATCTGCCATGCTGGGGGTCAGCCTTTATCTTCTTCCATTCCTGCTTCTCCTGCCAGATCTTTGAGCCTGGCATGTTCTCTGCAAGGCACAGCAGCACATCAATGCCTGTGTGAAATAGCGGCCTGCGATGCGAGCATCATGCATGGACAATGACTCATCACGCTGCAGATGTCGTGTCAATATCATGGCCTTATTTGAGGACATGCACCTGCTTTGTAAGTCCATTGCTTGTCTGTTACCAGTGTTGCTCATTTACATGGCTGTATCCCTGGATAGGACGCACCTTCTTTTACGACCTTTGCTGTGTCAAGAATCGACCAGTAGTATACACCGATTGCTGCCCCCACCAGGGTCACCCCTGCAGAACAATGATGTAAAATACATCCTTGCTCTCATGTCAATTTCAGTGTAAGCCGAGGCAACCACTGGCACGTCTCAGCAACGGATCCTGCAAGAATTAGGGCCAGCATCCCCATAAGCTGCGTCCCGACATATTTTTTAAACTTCAAATCACTTCACCTGTCATGAAGTACCGTCTTATGCTTTCATCCGTATACACGGTCCACCACGGCTTGCTGGGGATCCTCTTCGACATCCTTAGATCAGCACAACGGACGGCCGCTTCTGCGATCATTCACATCACACTTGTTTTGCTTTGACTGAAATCTCGGTGACACGTCGCATGCATGCACTTCGTTGCTCGTGCAAAACGAATCCTTCAAAGATTTAACAAGCTCATCGGACTTGGGCTAATTTTAGGCTCGAGGGTGCCTGATTAGGCCTTGCTGGCATGGGTAGCCTGGGCATGCGGTAGCCTGGGCATGCCCAACCTCTGTGAAGTGATTAGAATTAAGATTCGTGCAGCTTGCATCCTGGCCACCCTTGAAATAAGTTACCTTGAAAATATGCAGGAAATTTAATATCAAGGAAATGCATTGCCAAAAATCCGGCTTACATAGGCACGGTCGAGTCTGCCAGTGACTCAGTCTCGAAGTCAGACTGCTGCTTGAGAAGTTGCTAGATAAGGGCGTCATGACTTTTCAGGAACGATCCATGACCTTGGGACAAAAATAGCTCTTCTCCCTCTTTAAAGCCGTTACAGGTGTCCCTCTATGCTCGAACGTTTCAGTCCCCGGACACATTTTCATGAGAAGTCACTGGTCTGGAGGCAGCACATATTGATCCAGCAGCATCTTGACTTCATCGTAGAAGACGAGCACGAGGGCGCCGCCGGCTCCGCGCAGCACATTGGACCAGGCTCCCTTGAAGAATCCGCGCATGCCCTCCTGCCTGTACATCTTGACCCATGCATCCATCGTGCCGCGGTAGTGCTGCTCCCCTGCAGCCTGCATGCATGCAACGCCATTGCTATCAAGACCTGGCTGGGTAGAATTTCTTGCTTTCTGCTGCAGCACCCCTGCTACGCCTTCCCATGTCCGCCACTGGCCCAGAGCATGCCATGTGATTAATTGCACACCAGCCGCTGCTCTCTGACCCTACAAATTGCTTTCTCATCCTTCCTTTCACAAACCACTTGCCTGCCACCTTGCCCGGAGGGCAGACCCCTCTGCAGCGCCGATTTACACTTCCATCACAATCACTCTTGGCTTGTGACAGCTATTTGAATCGTCATACTTGTACTACTTTTTCTCTTGCAGCAGAATTGTCAGGGCATTTCCAAGCTCGTATCCCTAATTGTCTGAGTGCCATGCTGGGCGCTGAGTCAGAGAATCAGAAGCAGGCGTCAGATAAGCCATCGGGTGGCTGGAAGCAGTGTGATCCAAGTGACACACCTGCATCATGAGGCGGCGGCGGACGGTGTCGAAGGGGTATGAGATGATGCCGGCCAGCGCAGTCACTGTCTGAGCCACGGCCCATCGCGCAAGGAAGCTGGCCCTTCTATCATCCCCAAACAGCACTCCCTTCGCCGTGTCATATAGACCAAAGTAGGCCCCGCGGTACACGATGATGCCCTGCAGCCACATTCAACTTGAGCTATTCAAGCCCTCACAAATCCCAGCATTGCTGCTGGGGAGTTGTGCATGCAGCAAGTGATCAGTTTGACGGTTAGCTGTTATCACCCTAGGACTGGCAGACTTTCATAATGAGCCTGCCATGCATGCAAAGGGCAATCCAAAGTGTGATACAGGTGAGTTTGCAGTGGAATCCTCACGAGAGGTCCAAGAACAGCCTGGTCGCTAGACCCATTGCCCAGTTTGCGAGCCCGGACAGTGCATGATGTGGGCATGTGCCGGGAGCATGCGTGCGCACCTGCACAGAGACGCCGAAGCCCTGGTAGAGGGCGCGCAGGCCGCCGCGCTTGACAGTGGTGGCGATGCAGTCTACGAGGCCCTTGAACTCGCGGTCCTTGCCTCCCTTGCCCAGATCGGCACCCAGGCGCGTCCGAGCAAAGTCCAGCGGATACACTATCAGCAGCGATCCGGCACCGGCCGCACCGCCTGTGAAAGCAGACCAGTATCCATCACCGATGATGAGGATATTGTGGATGGTCAGACACCCACCCATGTGCAGCTGGCGAGCAATGAGGCGTAGAATTTGTATCAGCCTCATCCACTGTGGTCTTTCTGCCCAAAGATGTAAGTATGCTTGCCACAAGTACACATGTCATTGTTTTTTTTGCACCTGCAATCTGGTACAGCATGCCTCATGAGACTCTGATGGCACAGCACTCACTGCATGAACGGCCAAGCGAAGGGCACATCTGTAGTTCTCGGGGTTGCGATCACGTGCGGCCCTTCAAATGGCTGCTCATACATCAAAGTGCCTCATGTACCGAATTTCTGAGTGCTTTTGACAAGAGTGTGAGGAATGCGGCGCGCACCAGAGGCCATGTTGACGGCGAAGAACTTCCAGAAGTCGGTGCGCGGGTTGTACTTGGGGAACATGGCCTTGATGGTGTCCTTGAAGGCAAAATTGAAGGCCTGCGTAGGGAAGTAGCGCAGCACGTTGGCCAGGTTGCCGCGCCAGAATGACAGGATGCCCTGGCACTTTGCCACGCGCACAAAGCAGTCAATGATGCCTGCGCCATGAGATAAGCATCAGTGCATGTTTGCAGCAATGCAGCCCCTCAGAGCAGGTGCCTCTCCCTCAACCAGTACCATACTTGCACCATTCGGTCAGAACACTTTTTTGGGACCGTATATACGGTCATACGGTATTATTATATACGAAAAACGACAAAAAACGGCCTATTTTGGCCCAAAACACCGAATATACGACCGAATATTCACCGTATGCCGAATGGCCGAATCCGTGTGGTGCAACTGTGACCAGCACAAAGCCTTCTACAGAAATTGTTCCCTGTGATGCCGACAGATTTCCAAGCTGACGGCAGTCCTGTCTCGGACAAGAAGTAGGAGCGAGTTGACTGGACATTGTCTGTGGACACCTCAGCAGGCTCTGCATCCAAGCAGTGTGCTGTATTGATGCGCTTCAGCATTGCATTGCATTAGTCAGCAGAGCAATAAGCAGTATCTGGCATTACCCAGAATTAGATCTAGATATGTTTACTAGAGGTAGGGGACTACATCTCCAGCATGCATCAAGCATCCAAGACACTATAAAGATACAGTCAATTCGTCAAATTGGCACTCACCCTTGTAGGGAGGGATTTCGCCGCGCCGGATACGCGGGTTGAGGTCCTGGGTCTGCAGGATGATCTTGACGCGCTCGATGGGCGCCACAGCCGTCTTTGCCACGGCGCCAGCGATCCCTCCCGCCATCAGATCCGTGATGAACTCCTTTGTCGGATTCTTCGGCGCCATCCGCTCCTTCGTGTCAGGCACCGTGAACCTCTGCCCCTCCCTGCAATCATACATCCAGCGTTTGACAGTGCCTCAGCAGAGGTCCTGGGTTGCCCAGACAGCACTCATCAATGCTGTCAACATGTAATGTCTGTGGGCAACCCCAGGAGTGTAGCATTCGCGCTAGCAAAGGAACGTAAGGAAACCCGCAAGTAAAACATGTGACAACGCGCAATGTCTGTGGGCAACCTTAGGAATGTGGCAACTGCCCAGTAAACGTGGCAGTCAACATGGCTAGCCGATCTGGGCGGACCAGAACCCCGACCCGGTACCCGGAAGCAAAAGGAGGATCCCTCCGGAAGGTGTCAACCTTGTCCATGCCGTTTTCCGGCATGTTGCATGCTATACAGACAATATTGTTTTTTAGACCTTGATGGGTTCTACCATGCAGATAGTATCTGCATGGCCTGAAATTCTCCCCTTCATCTACAGCAGCATAAGCCATGGCCGTTGGTAAGGCAGAGCAGGGTGCAAATTTAAAGGAGGATGAAGCTGGAACGCACGCTGGGGAGCTGATAGGAGGCAGGTTTGGGGCAGAAGGGGCGCGCATGAGCCCTGTGAGGCCTGCTGCCATGTACATCTGCGCTGACAGCATGGTGCCTGCACCCGCATAGTAAGCGTCAGATGCTCGATGTCCTATCAAAGGCGTCTTTCCGATGTGCAAAGAACGGCAACGCTAGTTTTTCGCCAGGATGCTGACGGAGCTGATCAGGGCAATTTGCCCAGTGTCGACCAAACGAGAAAGCCAGATAAGCATTTGGTGTACGAAATCATCTTTAATTGCAGGAACGATGTATAATCCTTGAGGATTCATTGTCGCTGGACAATGACATAAGAGACGTCTTTGGATGCCTGTAGATGCCGAGTCAGAGACCCGTGAAAAACGCAGCATCGGCGAGACTGTACCTTCTTGAAAGGCAGTGATTGTCGATGATTTAATAAAAGTCTGCTAGAATGTCCAGGCTGCCGATGTTGTCTCTTGAGCGCCTCACACTAGTGCCACTTGTTTGACGGATGTCATCTGGCAGTGTGTTTCCACCGCCAAGCTCTCCGCTGCAAATGCACGTCCGTGTTGGCCTACGGCTGAATTTTCCTAGAACTCAAGACGTGCTTGCACGGTGCACAATAAGCAGGCATCCAACTAAAATCCACTTCCAAAATAGCTTCCTTTTAACATTGGATTGGGAGGCCAGATCTGGCATCGTATAAGTGCTGGGGCATGCAGCAATGCACACCTTATATCGAAATAGTTCTGATCTCAGGAGTTCCAGTACAATTGTCATTAAAACGTGTGTTGTATGTAGTTGCCTGTTTGCCTGTTCCTCACTTCAGTGCTGGTGCATCATGTTTGTGAGGCCATATGCAAGTACATGGGGAAATAAGCTAGCTGCTGCTGATCATGATTCAAAGATCTGATTCCGCAGAGGCATACTTTTACATAGATGTGTCATCACATAGCTCCTCCGGCCCATGGTGGCGCGCTCAGAAGACTTCTGTGTCTGTATTCCTGAATTTACGGACCCATATCAAGCAAACCGTACCAGTAAATGACTCATCGGAAGCCTACATCCTCCAAATCAGTGGCAAAATCTGTAAAGATTCTCCCTACACGCGAACAATCCAGATACGGTGACGTGGAATAATGTGAATCTGCTGAGTGATGGACGCAAGGAAGGGTGGTCATTCCCAGTGCTGCGACACGTAGAAATATTCTGCAAGTGTCCAGGAGCCATGTGGCACACACAGTGATTGCACAACCAATTCTGGCACCCACCAATGCCTCACTATGCCGGCCTTTCAACCATTTCTGGCAGCCTGTACGGGACCTTTCTGATCCAGTACCCACTTTATCCCAGAAGAATGCCGAACTCGTCAGTACACCAGCCCAGGGCTGAGCACCCCCGCTGTTATAACTCCCGAGCAACAGATACCCTTCGCCATTAAAAAGTGAACAAGCCCCCAGCACATCCGTGCTCAGCCCAGACTAAAGCCCATAGCAGGCTGCAACCAGCGCCTCGCACGCCCACCGGCTGCTGCTACAAAGGTTGATGGAAGGAATGTGGGAGTGGCTGTCGGCAGCGGCGGCGCCGCGGCGTTTGAGGGGGGAAATCTAGAGGTTTGCGTCGATGATCTTCTTGAACTCGTCGTAGATGACCAGCACGAGGGCGCCGCCGGCTCCGCGCAGCACGTTGGACCAGGCTCCCTTGAAGAAGGCCTTGCCTCCCTCCTCCCTGTAGATCTTGCCCCACGCGTCGATGGTGCCGTTGTAGTGCTTAGCGCCACCGGACTGCACGCACACACAGCAGTTTTGTGAGCAACCACCGCAACCAATGACGTAATAAGAGAGATGGGTGGGCTGCACACGCTTCCAGATGCAGCACACGCCTTTGCAGGTAGACAAAATTCCCTTCTGCCTCATGGCCCTGCTGCTCGGAAGGGAGGGTTACAGGGTGTGTGGTGCAGACTGATGATGACCCATTTGAGCAGTACGAAAGGCAGCTGCAGGAGCGTCAGCGATCTCAGGCGACCATGCCGAACACCAGTCGCTTTCTTTGACCTTCAACTCAAAACAATTTCTGGCTTCTGAATGCGGACATGTATATGAAGTAATATGGCGTGCGGCCTATTCTGTGGATCTACTTGCAAATGGTATTGATGGTTGACCAGATTGACTAGTCTATACACAACACAGCAGGCAGATTGCTAAGCATCCTCGGGCACCCCAGTGGTCTTTTAGGCACACAAGCAAGCAGGCAATTTGATGCGTGTGCTGTGATGCACAGCACAAGAACTGGCTCTCAATCTTGCTGCTCTTGCCGCCATCTGTTCCCATGCAGGGATGTTTTGCCCAATATGTGAACTTTGTGAGACAAGAGCGGGACAAGCAGAGTTTAGGACGAATGCAATGTAAAAACGTAAAAAGGCTGGCCTCTCGTGGTGTGGTTAAAGTGGGAGAGCACACACCTGCATCATGAGACGACGGCGGACAGTGTCGAAGGGGTAGGACATGACACCGGCAGCAGCAGTGACAGCCTGAGCCACAGCCCACTTGGCGAAGAAGTTGGCGGTCTTCTCGTCCTTGAACAGCACTCCCTTGGCTGTGTCGTACAGACCAAAGTAGGCTCCGCGGTACACGATGATACCCTGCAGCCAGCAATCTCACAGTTCACGTCAGTTGGAGGCGCCACTGCACTGCCCGTCTAGCGAAGGATAAGAACACTCGCGGTTGCAGCTGCAAACCAGCAGGCGTGCATAACGCCTGTCTACCCTTTGTAAATGTCATGTCAGCCCCTCAAACTCATTTCACCATTCGACCAAACAGCATGAATAACATGTGGTCCAGCGCCACCAGCTTCCAAGCTCTGAGACGCAAGCTCTGTCAGCATGACATGCAGCAAGGGCTGCAATGCACAGATGTCGACGCTGATCACGCATGCAAGTGATGCGGGCATGTGCCGGGAGCGCGCGCGCACCTGCACGGAGACGCCGAAGCCCTGGTAGAGGGAGATCATGCCGCCGCGCTTGACGACCTTGCTGAGGCAGTCCAGGAGGCCGGTGAACTCGCGCGCACCGGTCTTGCCCAGGTCGGCGGCCAGGCGGGTACGCGCGAAGTCCAGCGGGTACACGATCAGCAGCGATCCGGCACCAGCCAGGCCACCTGCGCACACATGTCAGGACAGCATCAGTCACCATCCCTTCATGGCATTTTTTGGTATAGGGGCTGTCCGGGTGCTCCGATCCCAACCGCACCAACAGTCAAACTCTGGTGAGAACAAGCCAAAAGAGTATTTATTGCCAGCACTCTGCTTGATGATGCCAGCACATGGGCGTTTCGGTGCAGTTTGGTGAGATCAAATTGAGATCCGCCTTCCCAACAGCCATTTCACCACGCCATTAAAGCAAAGGAAAAGCAGGTCATGGGTGACACCATCACCCATGCCATTGAGGATAAAATGTGCGAAGCTCTTGGCGCTAAGTCAAGCAGAGGGAACGCACCCGAGGCCATGTTGATGGCGAAGAACTTCCAGAAATCGGTCTTGGGGTTGGCCTTGGGGAACATGTTCTTGATGGTGTCCTTGAAGGCGAAGTTGAAGGCCTGTGTGGGGAAGTACCGGATGACATTGGCCAGGTTGCCACGCCAGAAGGAGGCGACGCCCTGCTCTGCTGCCACGCGGGAGAAGCAGTTGCTAATGCCTGCACAGAACATGCAAAACAGACTGTAAAGGAAGAAGTTCCTGTAGCCACAGTATCATGACACAGTAAGATGCATACGTTGGTGATGCTTCATGAACAGACACTATATCTTTGAATGGACAACCTACCAAATGACCTGCCAGATTGAGAATTGTGACCAGCACAACATACAGTTGGAAGGCATCTGCTGCCAGCATGGATAGGGGAGTGACTTGGCGCTCGAGACATGTCATGTGCAGTGCATAATGGGGGTTCAGCCGTCCACAATTGACACAGAATATGTGGAGCAAAAAATGACAACGGTGGCGGCAATCATATATAGGAAGCTTGCGTTCACGGCCAGCGTTGGCCTGCCTCTACCCAGGACACGCATCCTGACGAGAAAACAAATCTCTGCAGGCGTTGCAGACACTTATGAGAACCATTTCTAGCACATATCTGGGAGCACACCTGTGTAGGGAGGGATCTCTCCGGACTTGATCCTGGGGTTGGAGTCCTGAGTCTGCAGAATGAGCTTCACGCGCTCAATGGGGGCCACGGCTGTCTTAGAGACACCGCCGGCCACACCTCCAGCTGCCAGGTCAGCAGCAAATTTGTATGGGCTGGGAGCCTTGATGACAACAGGCTCCTTGGTGTCTGGGATCATGAAACTCCTCCTCTCCCTGAATCAATCGAACGTAGCAAAATGAGATTATCTTTCAGTTTTGCCAGTGACCCAGCCTGCCTGGACATTCCCTCAGTTAGACTACATCCTCAGACCAGCTAGACAGATCAGGAAGCTTTTCAGGCACTGAATTGCACTGAAGAGCCACAGCCAGAATAGATCGAAATTTGTACAAGTGCCAGTAATGCACATGGCACCCGATGATAGTGATATTGGAAGCAGTGGGACAGCCATCAAGTGTTTCCACGTGCATTGATCTATTTCGAGAGAAGGCTGCATCACGGCGAGAGAACGTACACAGGCGAGCTGGCGGAGGGAGAATCCACGGAGGAGCGCATCAGGGAGGCAAGTCCCAACTCCTTGTACATCTGAGACGACAACATCTTGCCTGCGTAAAAAGAGACACGGGTCAGCCTCAGGTTGGCAACTAGCCATTATAGCTAAGGGCTGCATTGCTCCTCCACTTCTTGCAATGCTACCACGAAATCCCTTGTTCATGCAGAGGGAGCGGTCGAAAGAGCACACAGAGCTCCACCAAGCTAATTACTGAAACACAGGGCTGATGAAGAATTTCAGCGCGACTGAACATATCTGCTATGCCTTATTGAATTTAACCAAATACATCCCAGCTAGCAACCCGCCCATTGGGGCGAAGCACAGAAAAGGAAGCTTTGGTGCACAAGCAGATTGTCAGCCACCCCACAGATATTCCAAATAGGTCAAAATTCCCCGCTGGATCGCAGCAGTGCTTGTGCCAGCAGGCAGCACACGTACAGAAGTCACACCTATTCAATGACAAAATATCCCGGCTCTGCCAGGAGGCATGATCTCTAGAGCGCACACGGTGGAACACAACACCCAAGCCTTAGATCAGCACCGGTCATTTCAGGGCGGCCGGGACAATACCTGATAGCACGCAGCAACCGACAAGTACTACGCGCTTCGAGTGGGGCGAACAGATGCAGGAGTGTGTTGCTGCTCTTCCTCTACACTGGCACAGGGCGGCTCTGCCCTGAGTTTCAGCGCCTCGCATTTTCGATGTTCTTCACCCCCAATGCCCGGGGGTCTTGCTTCAAGGGCCTGGAGAGGAGGAGGGTATTGCATGCGTTGGATGTGAAACCTGCTTCTTGTTCTGAAGCTTGGAGAATGCATGACATGATTACTATAGCATCTATGTTGCTAGAATCGCTTAGGTGTGCTAGTGACGCCGCGCAGATCTCTCTGGCCAGCGCTGGCGAGCCTTCATCATGATCACTTCCAGCATTGGTTAAAATTGATGCAGCACTAATAGGCAGGATATTAGCCGCAGGGGCAAATCAGTAAAGACAGGTATAGCCAGGAGCACCATACAGATGTATTTAGCTATCACAGAGCACATGTTGGTCCTACAGCTTTGCTCCTTAGGCTGAACCTTATCAAGTGGAAAACTGCAGAATACAAATGGTTTCTGCAAGCAGCCCATCACTTGAATTTGCTCTTTGCTTGAGTTCTCAAGAAGTTGGACTTGACCTTGTTCTCTCCTCTCCGCCCACCCAGCCGGATGCTCTTGCCGCCCCCACTGCCAGAAGCCGTCCCTCCACTGGACTTTGTCCCTGCTGATTTGCTGCTGCTGCTTGAAGGACTGCTCCTGCTGCTGCCGCTTGAAGGGCTGCTTCTGCTGCTGTTGCTGCTGCTTCCAGGCTTGCTCTTGCTGAACTTCCTGCCAGTCCCTGCGCTGCTGGAAGGTGCTGCCTTGGCACTGCTCTGCACTGTGGCGCTGAAAGCAAACGGCCCCTGCCGCTGCCCCAATGCCGATGCGGCAGTGCCGGTCTTGCGCGCAAAGCCAGAAGAGGCGCCCCTGGGCTTGGGCGGCCCGTAGGTGGTTTTGCCGCCTCCCTTCACGGGCGCGACGGGCCGGTCAGCCGTCGCGCGCGCCGCGCCCCTCAGCCCCTTCCTGGAGTTTCGCTGCGCCCGCGCCTCGTCTTCCTTCCTCTTCAGCGTCTCTGGTTTGGGCCTGCAAATACAAAAACAATGAATTCCTTGTCAATATCCCATCCAAACCTTGGACCACACCTTAATCCAGCCAGGCGTTCGCGCGCCCCTGCCACTACATACAGTCCTGTCTCACACTTGATTTGCACCACCCTAATGAATCTCCCAACTTCTACAAAGACAGGTATCCTTTATCGCAGAGGAACTCAGCAAAGTTTGAGGCCCTGATTTAAGGAGAGCAGCCTCACCGCATGTGCGCAGGCAGGACGCCCTTAGCGGCGGACAGCTCGTCGAGCGGCCGGTTCTGTTCGAGCGCCTCTTTGATGCGGCCGGCCAGCACGGCGTCGCGCTTGGCCACGATCGAAGTGATGCGGCCGGAGGCGCCGGCGCGCGCGGTGCGGCCGGTGCGGTGGATGTAGTCGACCGGGTTGAGCGGGAAGTCAAAGTTCACCACGTGGTCCACCGCCGCCGGCATGTCCAGGCCCCTGCAGGTGACATGATGTTAATGGAGAAACGGGGAATAGGGATTTGGGTAAAGGTACAGGCAATGTGCGTTAAGCATGAAGTACGCCATCATTTTGTGCTGTCAGACGCAAAAGGGCCACTTCCTTTCACGTAGCACGTCAGTTTCCACACCCTGCCACGACCCTCAACCATTTCAAAGGCAAGGGTGTCGCAGAAAAAAGGGAAGAAGCTGGCACCGCAGGTGTAAGACTCCAAAGCAGCGCAAGCTGTGCAGATGGGCCGGGGAAAATGCAGTGACTGAGCGGCAGACCTGGCGGCCAAGTCGGTGCAGACCATAACGGGCTGGCCATCGGGGCCAGGCTCGCTGTCGGAGAACTGCGCGATGGCCTCCCGGCGGCCATCCAGGGGGACGTCCCCGTGGTAGCACAGCGTCGGGACCCCCCTCTCACGCAGGTGGTGCTCCGTCGCTCGGCAGCTGTCCAGCGTGTTGCAGAACACCATCAGCCTCTTGCCCCGCGCCGCCTCGCCCGTCACGATCTGGTGCGCAGCAGAACAAACACTTGCGCTCAGTAACGCCTCCACCCCGCAGCTAGCGAGCTGTTTGAGATGCCAACACTCTAATGGCCTCTTGAGTTTGGTCTGTCCCATGTTTGCTTGTGTCATCGAGAAGCCACAGCACATATCATGTGTTAGAACTGACATGCAAGTCAGTGGAGGTGCCTGGCACTTTAGTAACAATGATTATAAGTTGGGCTGCTGCCAGTGCTGTGAGCCAGGGAGTAGGATTCTTCCGTCTGGCGCATCGTGAGTGCAGGCTCGTGACAGCCTGGACACGTTTGTGTCATGGTGCAAGCCGAACAGTACCTGTGACAGGACGTCAAGTTTGTTGGCATTAGGCGGCGCAGCTAGGAAGCTGTGGCGCGCGCCGACAACTCCGCGATGCAGCGAGCTCGTCTCGACTCGCTTCAGGTTGGGGAACTCAGTGTCCAGCAGCTTCCTCACGGCCTACATTGGCACCACTGCCAGCTCAGACCTGACTGGACATGCCCTGAAGAATCTGCAGTAACCTGCAATAAAGTCTTGATTCTGACACATACTGGCTTACCCACGTACTTCAGGAGTGTGCGATGGGAACGCGTGACCTGGTATTCAGATCCTAAACAAGCTGCTTTATCTCTTACAAGCATGCTGCTATGCGAGGGAAAGAGAAGCTACGCGCACCTGTGACAGCGTGGCCACCACTAGAATTGTGCTGGCAGGCTGGGGCTTTGAACGGAGAGGCCCCAGCACAGCCCTGACCTCTGGGCCGAACCCCTTGTCAAACATGGTGTCGGCCTCGTCCAGCACCACATACTGGACATCGCCCCAGTACAGGTGCCCCTTCTCCGCGTGCTGCACCAGCTTTTGCGGCGTGCCCACCAGAATGTCCAGCGGCCTCTCCAGCGCCTCCTTCTGCTGCCCCATCGAGCCCCCTGCGCCCATGAGGATAGATCTTTGTGCATGATCATCTCTGTTGCAGCACCTTGTCCTCGAAATGTCTCAGGATTGCAATGCAGGCAGACAGCCCCGGTGCATGTGCGAGGTTGCACTTGTGCGCCACCAAAAGTCTGCAACTGTAATCCATCTTCTACTTAATTGGCATGATGGCAACCTGAATCATTGAAGTATGTCCGCGCTGCCAAGCAGGGCTGCCAGTTCTCAAGAAACGTGATGAATGCATCTATGCTGTGTGCGTAAATGTACAGCAGGAAGCAGCAAAACTTGGATGCTGGGGACACACCTCCGTTGATGCATGCCGATCTGAATTTTGCTTTGTGGCTAATGGACTTGGCCACGCTCAGGATCTGGTCTGTCAGCTCCCGAGTGGGCCCCAGGATTATTGCTCTAGGGCGCTTGGGTTTAGCCTGCACGCTACCATCCTTCTCTGCGTCCCGTAACAGCTTGACCTGCAATCACCGATGCATTAAGATTGCTACAGGGCTACTTAAACCCACACGTCATCCACATCTATACTGATGGGCTTAGGTAGGACGCACTGGGCAAACAGGTTGAACAAAGCTCAGAAAAGACGTGTATTGAATAGCCAATCTGTTAAAAAGTCAGAGAATGCGTCCCGCACCAGGGGTAGGAGGTACGCCAGTGTCTTTCCTGAGCCAGTATGGGATGCAAGCAGAACATCTCCACCGTGCAGCACCTCCGCGACGGCCTGACTCTGTGTTGCATGCGTCACATTCATCAGAGGAAATGGAAATTCATGCAACGCATTATTGAAAGCATTTACAAAACAGGAAACACAAGAAACACAGCACTGGTTTTTTCCTAGTTTTTGCTTGAACATAATGTTGAGCGAAACTGTTCCACATTTACATATCCAGAATTAGGTTCTCAGATGTTTGTTTCGCGAATTTACTGACCTGGATTTCGGTGGGTGACGTCAAATTTTGTTCCGATAAGAAAGACAGCAACTCCTCCCCCAAGCCCAGCTGCTCAAAGGAGCTCGCAGTAGGCTTGGCTCTTTCGGCAAAAGTAGCACTCTGTGCCCTCACGAGGACTGATGTCAAGCCGCCATGGGCAGAGAATGACCGCAGATTGATGAGCGACTGTGGCTGCTGGCCATGCACGTGCAGAGGAGGGCAGTGGGGTAAAGCAAAGCCCCTGAAAGAGCCTCTGAAGATCGTGTTTGTCAGCATTTTCACCTCCAAATAAGTTGCATTTGTCTCTGAAGCCTGTTCAATATTTTTGGAATTTGCGACGATTCTTTCTCCGGAACCCAACTTCCGTGCCCAAAGAAACCGCTTCGGGCAGCTCTCCTGCACGATGCAGCTGCTCGATGCAGAGAGCGCTCACAAAAAAGGTGTCAAGATTGCTCCCGTGTAGGAGATGCAGTGTTTTTGAGACATCAGAGGGGGCCGATTTAATAAAAATTGTGACGCGATCGTGCTTGGCAATCAGTGTTGCTGAGACTTGAGCGAATTCCGTGCAAGAGAGTCAGTAGTTGTCACTATTCACAACCATTATATGATAGCATAAGTCATGTGATATATGCAATATGATCAATATCATCTGAACCAGACATGGGCATCGTTGGAGGGTCACAAAGCCCAGCGGACGCAGCTGGCATGGATATCGGACTTCTGCCTCTAAGGACCATTCAGCGTATCAACTGAGCAGACACACGATTTAATACTTTAAATGTTGCAGTGGCTGCTGTTGCTCCTTTTGCAGACGATCTTTCTCGTAGAAAGTTGGCTGAGAGCGAGAGCAAATGGTGCGTTATTGGCATTTTCTGCATGCATGTGATGCATTCCTCCTCTTGTGTGCCTCAAACCTCGTGCTGATACATGTGAAGTCAATCAGGCAGCAATTCTCCTCACAGAAGCTCGCGGCGCAGGTGCAAGGCATCGATGCCAGCAGATCTTGAACAGCGTTCTGGATGCTGTTCCCTTCCCTTTCAATCTCCCACTGGATTGGCTGCTTCCTCGGAAGATCCAGCCCACAGGAAGGGTTCCTGGACCCCCTTTGACTATAGCCCTGGTGCTGGCAGAAACAGCCCTTGCAAGGCCAGGCCTCCAGAAAGTGGCAGATGTAATTGGCTGGTGCACGCAAAGCGGGCTGACACACATTTCAGTGTATGATCCCAAAGGTGAGAGACCTTAAAGTGCTGTAATAATCGCTGTGTAGGATCACGCAAACTGTAATCTGTCCATGCAATGACCATGCATGCCGTGCATGGTACATGCTGGTTATTCCTGCAATTTTCTTTTTCAACCGCATTTTCAATCCATGTCATATCTTTCAGGCAAATTGTGTCCATTCAGGTCTTGTGAAGGCTCACCATTCCGACCTGGCTGGCATGCTCTCCAATGACGGAAAGCTCACATCACCATATACGATCAGCATCGAGGTAAGTGTCAGCTTTGCCATTGCCTCGTGCATGCACAGCGCTTGAAATTGTTACTATACAACGCCGCATTTTCTTGTTGACCTGTCTGTATATCGGATGCTCGGCTTTGCCTGTGCAGGTTGGACATCCCATGCTGGTGAAAGCAGGCAAGGTGCTACAGACGCTGGTGACCCAAAGCACAGGGGCGAATGGGTCTGAGCTGCCTGGCATGGACTGCCACTCCCCGCGCTCATGCGCATCAGACCCCTGCAGCGTGTCATCGCTTAGCACCTCGCCAGAGAGCACTCCCATGCGCGCCCGCCCCGGCGCTGAGTCACCCTCAGCCACCAGCGCAGTTCAGGTCACGCTGCTGTCTGCAGAGGATGCGCATGCGCCTCTTGTGGCTGCGGCCCGGCAGGGGAGGATCCTACATTCAAACGCAGACCCTGCCGCCAGCAATGGACACCCCAAGCGCGCAAGCCTTGCCAGCAGCCCCCTGCCAAGCAAGCTGCTCGCCATCAAAGCGAATGGCCAGAAGGCAGGGGTGAGCAGCAAGCAGAGCAGTGGTTCTGGGAGTGCGCTGATACCGGCCAGGCCGCCAAGCCGGATGGCTGCGGCTGTGGCTGTGGCGAAGGCCGAGAGCAGCGGCGACCTGATGGGCTTCCTCAGTATGCTCGCAGCTAGGCAGACTGGCAGCAAAGCGGCCGTGGAACTCCGCTCACGCGATGACAGCAGCCTGCCGGTGCAGACTGATCCCATCAGGGACTATATCCCCAACGGCTGTGACGGAGTCTGCAGCGAAGCAAGCACGTCCAGCTTGACATTGGGCAATGGGTCAGACCTGCCCAGCAGAGCTGCCGCGGCCGAGGGGGCGCCAGGATCCGGCGGTGCAGTTCCCAGCGGCAGCATGGACCTGGTCGATGGCGATGCATGGCTGGCAGGCAATGGTGATGTCAGCACGGCTGAGGAAGGGGGGGACTGGGTCGCCAAGAAAGGCTCGCTGAGGTGGATAAAGCAGCGCGGCGGGGGCGCGGAAGTTGATGGAGGCGGCCCGATTAGGCGCCGTGCCAGAAGAGGCAACCGCGCACGCGGGGAAATGGGCTATGCGCTGCTTCGTGGCCCCTGGACCTGGGGAGATAATGCGGACGCAGGCGCTACGGAGCCAGATCAGGACGCAGGCATGCTCAGGAGCGTCAGCCATGGGGGGCTCAGTCATGACAGCGACTCAGCGTTTGGCTGCGAGCAGTATTTTGGCGAGCAGGATGAGGAGGCCGAAGGGGATGTTCTTGAGTGCAGCAGCAGCGCTGAGAAGGGCAGCAAAGGGAAATGGTTCAACCTGAGCGGGGGTCAGAGCACAGAGGACCTGCTCAATGCCTTCACCAAGGATCTGGCAGCAGCTGACGAGCCGCCGGCCAAGTTCAATCAGAGGTGCTTGCTCGCCATTCTTTTGACAATTTTCCTGTTTGCGCGCATGACTCTCAATCTCTTGCTTAAAGGTTTGAAGTAGGAGAAGAAGATTGTTAAAACCTTGACAATTTCTGTTTGCGCATGCACGTCGTTTCGATGCTCAACAGTTTAAAGACATGGTGGTCCTTGGTGCCGTCCAAAGGTTGGCTTGCTGACGGGAGCTGGTAATGCAGGGGCGGTGCCAGAAAGGCAAAGCAGCCGCTGACACCTGCTGAGCTGGACGAGCAGATTGCCAGCCTGGCAGGCCCAGCAGCAGTCAGGGAGCCTGATTTGGTCCTGGTGAGACCTTTCGCATCAAACCGCATAGATCCCTCCTTCAACTGCAGAATGCTGCTGCTCTCAGGCGCAGGAACTTAGGAGGAACTAGACTGTTGCTAAGGAGTTTTTCGTTTAGCGCGCAGGAATATCAAGCATAGATAAATATGCACTGCAGGTGTTTGGCAGGACCTTCACCCTCGCTGGCTATCCTCCCTGGCCCATCCGGTTCAGCGAGATTTACCACATGGGCGAATTGACTCAATTCACCCGGCGCAAGCTGACTGGCGCCCTCCAGCGATACTGCAGAACCCCTCAACGATTTGGCACCTAATTTTTGTTGTCTCCGCTGCTGAGATCTGTTCAACCTGCACATAATCAATCTTGGGCAACATGCCCCAGAAGCATAGAAGCAGGCGTCCAATATTCCCAGTCAGGACAAGTGGGTAGCATCTTGCGGCTGCAGAAGCATGGCAGATGCGGGTTTTGTGGGCAAGCGGGTTTGACCTTATTAGGGCAGTCCATCATTTTGATGATTGAACTCCTGCCTGCTCCTGCAATTTTGGCAGAGCTGGGGGTGAGCAGAAGTCTATCTTGGTGCTACAGATGGCCTGGAGGCAACTCAAAGAGTCTCAGGCTCTGAAGGGGCTGCAAATTTTCTCTAAGAGCTGCGTGCACCATTGTGTGCACCAGAGCATGCAAAGTGGTTTTGGTGATAATATAAACTCTCTGCAGTTTGGTTGACAGCCACATGTTGAATGCTTTCTGGACTGCAAAATCGGTACTGCCTCCTCCAGTCCACGTGGCCTCGTAACACAGGTAGGCAGTTTGTCTCCTGTATTATATTGCATGTTGTTCGTGCGAACGTGACTCACAGACAGACTCTGCAGCAGATTTGAAGCAGAATGCAGCTGTGAATATATTGCTCTTAACACAGCAATGTATTCAGTTATGGAGTATTCACATTCGCATAGGACGTGATTGACTATCGTTCTATTGATACAACAGAACGGTCGTATGAATCAGCTCCATTGCAAGGAGCTCTTCAGGCAGTGTCGAGGAGCCCCTGTGGACTCCTCGACAGTCGGAGGAGTCTGTCGAGGAGTCTGTGCACACTCCACGTGGAGTCTTAGATTCTCCAAGCTCTTGGAGACTCACCTCCATCTAATGATGACCAAGACAAAAAATTTGAGAACGCCAGCAATTTTCATTTTAATAAATGTTTACAGTGTAAACTTTACACTGACGCCAACACACTGCTCAAGTGCTTTTGCACCCAAATATCCACGCTCGATGTTAAACTTCCTCCTCATTTTCCAACTTGATTTCAGGCTGTGCATGCGGCCGTCGCTCCCCACAATAAAATGCCCTGTGAATGGCATTGCGCAAATTCTGGCCACACAAAACTTTCCCATAGCCACGCTCTTGACATTTGCTTGCTAAGGGCTGCAGTGAATGCATTGCAATCCAACGAGGTGCTTTGGGATTACTCGGCAAAGTGACCCATTATGCTGGCATCACAGACCTGCACTGGGCAAGAAAGATGCACGGGTCAGCAACCATGAAGCATACTTCTACTGTAGAAGTTCTACAAGAATCCAAAACACATCTCGTGATTTTCAAGGGACACAAGCCATTTTCAAGGGACACCTAGAGATGGGTGAGCCATGATGCAGGGCCGCGTGCCCCTACCCGGCTAGTGACATCTGGCGGTGCTGGGACAGGATGCATATCGAGTGGGCTTCCTGGTCCAGTTCTTGGGGAAACGTCCAAGATCACGACCTCTCACCTGCACCATATAATATGACAAGGTCAGGGTGAGCTCTACAAGCAGGGCATCTAATAAATTCACTCGTGTGCTCCTGCACAGTGGAATGCAGGTGGACATCTGCAACATGACACAGGAAGCCAAGGGAGGCGCCCGTACTTTTGTTGGTGCACTTAAATCCACAAGTGGCCAGGCCCGATCCCTTCCTCCAGGTCCAAAAGCACTGTCCAGGCACCAGGAGCCGGCACAAAATAGTATGAACTCGGCTTCTCTGGCCCATCTATAAAGGAATACGTCTTGAGCTCCATGTTGTTCGACAGGAGCAGATCGCCCAGCAGCACCCGGAACATGTCAACGCAGAAAGCAATGGCCAGAAGACAGAAATTGGAAGTCTCAAGTTTGCCAATCAATCAGACCTCGAGGAGATGCATATCTCTCATAAAGAACAAGTGAAAATTCGAGAAGACCAAGCAATCATTGAGAATTTGGAGGTCGCATGCAGTACGCTTGCTGGCACCATGTGAGCCCATGTGTCCTGCATGTGCCAACGAGTGCCGAATAAAAAGCGCCTCTTCATGAACGAGACCACAAGTACTGCATCTGATCCTGGAGTCGAGCATATCGTGTTTTGCGACTGCTACCTATCAGAGCGAGCCTTTGCTGACTTCCCTGTGGCTTCCTCAAATACTAAAACCTTCACAGGCCCCATCGAACTTGCTCGCGGTTGAAACGGGAAGGAGGCGGCATTCCCAGAAGGTAGCCTGGGAATGGAATACCTCGACGTATGGCAGGAAAGTTTCTACCCACTCCCTGTCAATAAAATCCGATCTATCTGCACCACCGCTGTGCGTCTTGAGCCGCAATCGTCGAGGTTCTTTGCTCAGTGCAGCTGCTATCACCTTCCAGTCCGAGCAAATTGCTTAAACGCTACCTGAACAGCTGCAGGAAGCACGATGACGGTGGAGGAGGAAGCTGGTCTGATTCCTCTTGGCTACTCACCTCCTAACTACTACCCACCCGAAGGATCCGCAAGCACTCGGCTCTTCGTCAAGAAGGGGCCATCATGCACCCCTCTTTGGACCACCATCCGCAAGAAGTGAGCTTCTTATAAAGCAAATTATCCTTGCCCTTTTGTCTGCCATCTTTATATGGGATAAAAGAGCACATGTAGTCATGTCTGGAGATATTTGGTTGCAGGTGGAGCTCCTTATTCCCTTTTGCATTTGACTCATAAGTAATACTGACATTGATTATCTGAGTGGCATGACATAGAGACCTTGTATTGAAGTCTTTGTTTTAACGAGTGGAAATCTGCTGCGCAGATGTTCCCTGGAAGGCGGTCTCCCACAGATACCATGCATGCGCTGGATGCGCAACTACAACATCAGGACATGCCTAATGGCGAGTGTCTTAATTCCCCCTTGTGGCTTGTAGAAGCTGCTGGCATGTCTGATTGGACCTTGATGTAGCTCTGCAAGGCGTTGCCCTACGAGTATAATCCTGGGTGGAGCCTTGGCAGGACAGCCAGAATAGGTTTTATTGTCAGCATGGCACGTATTACTTACCTACACGCAAGCCGTGCCAGTGGCATTGGAGCAGACATCAACGTTCTGCCCCAACCCTTCAGGCATTGCAGCCAGCTGAGGTGTTCTTTTGACAACACCACCGTCCTTAGTCAAGGGCAATACATGGCGACTGAGGAGTTACCTCCTTTGCATACAGGCGGACATCATTGCTGGGCTGACAGTGGGAGTAATGGCGGTGCCTCAGTCTGTCTCATTTGCTGCCATGGCGGGTCTGCCAGCAGCTTATGGCCTCTACACAGCCTTCGTCCCAGTCTTTGCTTACTCCATCATTGGCAGCTCCCGCCACCTGGTGAGCACATCCCCCTTTTTGACCATGCGCTGCAGTTGCTGTGGTCTCATGTGCTCCGCATCTAGCCGCGTTCTGGCCTCATACATGCGGCATTGCAGTAATCTTGGGCAAAAATGACTTGCCTGCTTCCTCCAAGTGTTTTCCCTTGTCACTGAACAGATTTAGCATACCTGCATGGGCACATGGGTGGAATTTATTGTTGAACTGATGTTTACACTTGATGGGCGTACTGTATGTTGGCGTGTCTGATTAATGAGATTCCCATGCAGGCGCTGGGTCCAGTGGCGCTTGTCTCACTGCTCCTGAATGACGGCCTGGTGAAGGCTATTCCTGGGTGTGACATCAATGAGAACCCCAACCAACCCGTTGATGCCCATCTGCAGCAGATTTACAACCACGCAGCCATCCAGGTACGCCTATGGGCACTCCCCGCCAGTAGAGTGCCCGTCAGCAATGCTTTCCACTGTCAAAGAGCACTGTACTTTGCTGCTGCAGAGTATTGCCTGCGCCTCATTGTGGCTTCCTTGAGCGCTGACGACAGAGGGTCAGAAAGAGCAATGTGCAATGCAGCGCGCAAACGCTAAATTGATTGTTGGGTGGATATCTTTTGAGACAGTTAGCCTGGAAGACCAGCCATGGATTCCTACGGATCATTTGGGTAGTGGCAAATCCGCTCCATAAAGAAAAGCTGTACAATGTGCGTTACGCGGGCATGATTGTCTTGAAACTTCCTTGTATTGTGCTGTAGGTGTCCCTGATGGTGGCGGTGTTGTACCTGCTGCTGGCAGTGCTGCGGCTGGGCTTCCTGTGCAGCCTGTTGTCTCGTCCCATCATCTCCGCCTTCCTAACCGCTGGCGCTCTCATCATCAGCTCCTCCCAGGTGCATGCTGCACCCACTGATCTTGCGTACTCAGTAAAATCTGCAGCATTGCTGCTGGCGGGCGACAAATCATCCGTGGCGAGTATGTGCAGATGCATGCAGTGGTTCCATTCCGCCGTCAGTGGGAGTCTGACATGCGTAAAGGCAGTTCATGCATGCCCATGCACTCATATTGATGGAAAGGCTCTCCTACATGCTGACTGATGTCCTCTGGTGCAGGTCAAGTACATCGTGGGGTACAACATTCCGCATGCTGACCGCATGCAGGACATCGTGTACAATCTCATAGTCCGCGCTGACCGCTTCCGCTGGATGGAATTCGCCATGGGCCTCACCTGGATCGCTCTGCTGGTTGCCATCAAGAGTGCCCCCCGCTTCCACAAGTGCGGCTTCCTCCCATGCTGACACCTTGTTTGAGTGACTCACCTTTCACTCTTCGAGACTCAGTTGGCTTAGTACACGGCTTAGTTGGCTTTCATTGTTTGAGACTCAATCGAGTAATCAAAGCCGAGTTGCTGGAAAGGAGAGTCTCCTGAATTTCTCGAATACTCAAAAATGTAAGTGTATTGCTTTGTTGGAATGCCTAGGCATATGCAGTACTTGATGGTCTAGGCTTGGTGACTTACATTGTCACATTGTTGGGTCAGCCACGATTTCTGTTTGGCAGGCGTGTTGCGTGGATGGGGCCGCTGGGACCAATTACAGTCGCGACACTGAGTGTGACTGCCGTGTGGGCGGGGCAACTAGAGGAGCGTTTTGGGATCAAGGTTGTGGGCCCTATCCAGGCTGGCATGCCACCCATCACGGTGCGTTCCCTCCTCATCTGGGCCCATGGAAAGACCATAGTAAAGGTTGTACAAACGAGTGATAGCCTGCCTTGTTGCAGTAAGGGTGTATCAGCAGTAAACATACCGTCAGTAGCACTGATATCTGGCAAGCTTGCATGCAAGCAACTTGTGGCTATAGTTTATGGTGTGATGCGATCACAGTTTGATGGTGCTGTGCTTTTGTCCTGTGGTTGTCACAGGATTGCACCATTTTCTCCCTCTTGGAGGCCTGTGACAGTTATATCATATATCCCTGGGACGATCAATTAGGTCCCTATGATGACCATTTGTAATCCACTGGGCACGTGCCAGCTTGAACCGCTAAACATGAAAGCACCTGGTAGGATGCAGAGACAGGCCTGGCTCGGTCATTTGGCTCTTTGCAGGGTCTAGGATCAATCGGATACCCCCAAAGGACTCCTCTGGCAAAAATCACAAGAGGGACTCCTGTAGAAATCAAAGTTCTGCGCCAGCTTCCCTGGACAGAGCAAGAGTGCACAGGATGATGCCTGCCTGTTGTGTGTTTTGGGCCAGAAATGATAGGCACCTGAAGCTCAAAAGTGTTTTAGCCGGGCCCAGTTGTAGTGTCCTTTGGAAGAATGCGTCGTGTGGAAAGTTGCGACACTTGAGCCAGTCTCCATTGCTCAAGAGGCTTCCGCAGTGTTGTCTGATGCGGGTTCTGTTGCGCAAGACAAACAGAATGCAAAAGTGTGGACCCGTGCAGATGATGTGTGTCATTCTGTGTCCAAGTACAAGTGTTTGAGCTCACTTGAACTGACCGTATCTTCTGGAAGTGTGAACCTCCCTGACACTGGCCATTGCTTTGCATGTTCGATTGTGGCGTCGGGTGTCTCGAGCGGGCTGAGCGCTGCGTTGCTGCATGTGCTCTCTTAGGGCATCAATGCTGTGTTTCGCCCCTGCCTCAGCCTCGTCTCCTTTGAAGGATTTCAGGCTTGACAAGCCCTGGCAGAAGGGGGACACCTTTCCGTGCTCCATTGCCAGCCCCTTGAGACATTCCTTGTTAAGGAAAAAGAACCTTACGAGCTCAGCTTTTATTCCTCTTTTTTTCTGTTGTCCTATGCTCCAAACTTCTCATAGCCTAGGTCATGGATTTGGGCTCGTGCACTTTTAGGAAGCAAGCTGACCTGTGCAGGTGGATTGGTGGCTGCCGATGGGGGATAATTGGCCGCGCCTGGTGCTGACAGCCGGGCTGATAGGCGCTGTGAGCCTGCTGGAAGCCATATCTATTGCCAAGGCCCTGGCTGAGAGGAACGGCGACACCGTCGACGCAGACCAGGAGCTGCTTGGTGCGCGCCTGCTATCGTCTTTCTCTGTCTGATGGACATCTATCAAGCCCTCCTGAGAGGGCCAGCTCGTCCTGGCATTTGTCTTTTGATATGCACAGCAATGGATTCTCAGTATTTTCCTTCCCACCTCCCTGTGAGGAGAGTGGCTCATGCTTTCTGTGTCTTATTCATTCAAAAGGAAAACGCTTATCCAGTGTGAGATGGGAGACAATATTGATGTGATCTTGACATATGCCGTTGCTTTACACCAGCCTGTTTGTCTCTCGTTGCAGTGTAGAAGCTTGTATGCCATACTGCCCATAATTTCCGATTTACATTTTGGTTTGCGCAGGTTTGGGCGTGTGCAATCTGGCAGGAGCGGTGTTTTGCGCATACCCTTCAACCGGGTCCTTCGCGCGTTCGGCAGTGGCAAGCACTGCAGGCGGCAAAACAGGCACGCAGCGCTGCATTCACCCTGTATCCTTCGATTTTCCAAACCATTGCTATGTCAATCATGTTCCATGCTGACTGACCAAAATGCGCTGGCCTGTGAGCCTGTGGCATAAACTTGTGGACTTGGCCAGGCGGTTGAGTACTGTCTTTGATTCGCGGGTATCGCCCAGTCTGGTGGGGTGGCATGTGAGGAGCTGGTGGATGTGCATGCAGGCGCAGCGGGCTTGGTGAATGCTGCCTTGATAGGCTTCGTGCTCTTGTGCCTGACGCCGGTCTTCCAGCACATGCCACTCAATGCCCTGGCAGCCATTGTCATCACAGGGGTCATCGGCCTGCTGGACTTCCAGCGCGCTCTCTTCCTGCTGCAGGTCAGATCCCCTCCTTCTGTGACATCCAGCTGAACTGATTATTTGGACAGGAATTATATCCTCAATTAGGGTGCACATTGCTCTGCAGAGCTGGCCGTTCCTTCTCCGGCTACTCATGCCTGTGTGCACCTTTACAATCACAACCCTTGGCTGGGCAGGGAACTGGGAGGGTCATCTGTGCTGTGCATATCTTAGCGCAATTAGCCTGTTCCAAGCAAAAATCACAATCATACACACATGTCACTGTAGGTTTTATGACTCTTCTCAAGCTGGCGCAGCCTTTTTACCCACCATGTTGACATTTTTTTGTCTCATTGTTCATGACTGATCCTCCTCCATGCACCTGCGCAGGTGAGCAGGATGGACTGCCTGGTGTGGCTGGCCACCTTCCTGGGCTGCCTCTTCATTTCCATCGATGCAGGCCTGGGCCTGGGCATCGCACTCGGGCTGCTGTTCCTTTTCGTGCGCACCGCATTTCCGCGCATCCACGTCCTGCGCCGCCTGCCTGGCAGCACCTTCTTCCGCGATGCCGGCATGTACCGCCTGCAGGTGCCGGCCCCTGCCACTTCCTGGTAGAGGGAGTGCGGGAGGGAATGTATTTCAAGACCCTAAGGCCTTCCCCGCCAAAATGGCACAAGATAGACAGATTTGCGCACAGCAAGTACGATGGTGTTGCAATGCCATCGAACCTCACTTTTTGATGCGCTGCCGTGTGTGTCCATTCTAGCAGTGACAGGGGCAATGCAACAGAGGCACAAGCCTCAAGGACCAACTCAAGATCAACGATGTCTGTACAGGAGTCAGCAGAGGATGGGCGCACAGTGGTTGTGAGCTCGCAGGGTCCGCTCTGCTTCGCCAACGCGCAGCGCATCAAGGAGAGGCTCCTCGAGTTTGCGGTGAGGTCTTGTTGCTCAGAGCCGTCACTTAAGCGTATCCAGACACTTCGTTTTTTTTTTCATCTGTGGCCTGACTTCAGCTTTGCGCAAGCATGCTCTGACAGCAACACTCCACTCGCTGCATCATGAGGGACCGGCCAGGAGCAGTAAGATGGCCCTCCTCAATTCCAATTCTGATTTGTTTTCATTCTGTTGCCTGAACAGGCCGGGAGCCAGGACGGCGTGGCGTGCGTGGTCCTGGACCTGGCTTCCACCACCTTCATCGACGCCACCGGCATCGAAGTTCTCACCGACCTGCTGTTGAAGGCGCCGGCCAAACTGCATGTGGTGCTGGCCGACCCTAACACTGCTGCCCTGGATATCCTCGACCGCGCTGGCCTGCTCCCCAAACTTGGTGAGCGCTCAGCTGAGAAATGAGCCGAGCCGAGAATGATCCAGCGATTTTCCTGCACCTCATCTCACGACATGGGTGCTATCCTGGCATCCATTAAGGAAAGGTACTCTAGAAGGGGAAATTTACCTGCTCTGCCTGCTGGGTGAACGGCCCCTTGCCCATCTTTTCTTTATCGGGGTCGTCTTTTTTATGGTAAAGTAGAATGGTTTCTGTGTAGAGAAGGATGGTGCTCCTATGTCAAAGAATGTGCGAAAGGGAATCAATCCAGAGACATGTGTTTGTAAGCCTAAATGTTTTCACAAGGATGTGGGCAGGATGTGGCGTCTCTGTATGCACCATGAGCAAGTCGGGGACTGTGCATGAGGACGGCACCATGCCTAGATGCGTGTGTAGACAGTCATCATGAGTGTCTATGATGTGTCTGTCTCGCCACATCTCTTGGATCGCCCCCAGGTCTGGGTTTCACAGAGAAGCATCCTTAAATTTAGCGAGTTAGGGGTGCCAGATAGGAGTCTTTCTGACAGTTTGTGTGTACTTGCTGCAGGCCCCGAGCGCATGTTTGTGCGCGTGCATGACGCGGTCGCCCACTGCGCCGCGCTGGCCGTCAGGAGCGATGATCTGGGCCACCCTCCCGTGCAGAACGGCCAGAACGGGCACTCCCATGCGCAGTACATTGTGGGATCTGTACCTGGCTGGCGCGAGGGGAGCTCAGATATGAATCAGCCGCTACTGGTACACGAGAGCATTGACAATGCTTGAGGCAGACTTGCCATGTTTCCCTCCTCAAGGATACCCTCTTGGTGTCTCAATACAGAAATTTGGCAGATCTAGACGCAAAAGAGCCGTGCATGCTGCGTGCACATCAATCATGATGGCGAGAGACACTGAGTTGGAGGGTAAGTAAGCCGTGAGGCTGCTGCAAGGAATAAGTTGTGGTTGATAGTGACAAATGTCAAGGTTGTGGGAATACGCACATGCTACACTCCAATTGTTTGTGGCATAGATCATGGTTGTTACGTGACAGTCTGCAAACTTCGCCAGTGAACTTCAATGTGTGTTGAGCAGTAATGCTTGCCCCCTGATGCCGTGCTGGCCCCTCAAGTCTTGGTGGGGTTTCTTTCATTGGTAATTGAGAGGCACCGCAGCAGTATTTGAGTGAGATAGGTAGGGCAGGGGAAGCTTGAACAGTTCAAGCTGGCCTCTGGTATATTGGCATGCATGCATGCATGCATGCCACAAAGCAAATCCAGTGATTGATGTGTTTCATTCATTTGTCAAAATCGAGGTAGCATCCTCATGAAAATGCATATCAATGTTGATTAAGAATGGGTTGGCATTGAAATGTGGCAAATATTTGATGTCTGTAACAGAGGTTCCCCATCTCATATTTTCCAGTGCCATTTAAATCTATAATCTTAACGGCAGTCCCTCGGGCCATGATTGTGTACCATAAATACAGACCAATTCCAATACCGGAAGAACCATTGCGAAAGGCACACGACGCATCTGTACTTATGACACACAGCCGGGCAGGTGTCTTAGGGTAACGCAGCTGCAGTCCACCAGTAGGAGATTGATAGGCTGGCAGTTTGAGCCCACACAAAGTGCCACCATTTTTTCGGTATGTACAGCATCTCTCCTGGCTGCAGGGTGCACTCTATGTGAGGCACATCTGCAAAGTTCGGGTGTTGCTCCAAGTCTGGCGAGAGCACATTTACCTGCACAGGGAACACAACATAAAGTCAGGCATTTCCTATGCATCTGCTATGCACAATTCTGCCTTCAAAAGTTTCCATCTGATTAATCAAGCACACCCCCGTGTCACTGCATGCTGGACTGCTGCATGCCCTAAATTCCTTAATCCGGCGGCCATTTTCTCACCTGGGATGTGTTTCTGAGGAATGGGTTGCTGAAGGGGTAGAGGCTCTGCGAGTGCTCCGGGCCATATAGCCGGAGAGTCTTGCTGCCCCTTACCTGCACAGCAAAGTACAGGCTTCAGTGGAGTGATCTGCTGCATGCTTAACAGGCTTTGCTTGACAGCAGCCAAAGAGGATGAAGACGCCAGAAACGTCGATTTGCAAGGGCCAATGGATGGTTGTCTGGAGACGCTCTGACCTCAACAAAGGCACCATGCAATCATCACATCAGTATGCATCCAGCTTGCGCAAATGGAGGAGCACGTTGCGCACGGGTCGGTGCGCTGAACAGGAATACTTTCATCATCAAAGTTTGATAGCTGTCCAAAGGTTGAGGGTCCTGGGGGCATGCCTGGCAGAAGAGGTTGTGGTAGGGGTCTCGGTGCAGGGGGGTCTGAGTCCCCCCGCAGCCGAGCCAAATCGAGCGCTGGTGCAATCGCTCCGCCACCCCCGGAAACGGTGGCGCCGGGGGAATTGCAGCAGCCAGATCAGGCAAAACCCCCAAAACGTCCCTCTGCGCTAAATACAGCTGCAACTTTTGCTGTTCTCCGTTCTCACCAGGCAGCTCCTGCACTGAAGGTCCAGGAACTGTTGAGCCAGAACCCCTTGAGACAATGGGCAAATCTGCATGATACCCTGACCAGCTTGTTGATGAAGCATCCATGCCGGTGCCAAAACCTTCGCTTCTTTATACCGAAGCATTGGCACAGATTAGGTAAGGCGGCCAAGGTGAGGGATTCCATACCTCAGAGTCCTGCATAGATTGCAGCAGCAGTGAAAGAGGCACAGGCACGCCAGCCTCAAAGCTGCGGCCTGGCTTGGGAGTGGCGTTATTGTACATATCCCTATAATCGCCTCCCCCAGACGACACCTCCACAGGGACCTCAAGATCGCCACATGTGCCCAGCAAGTCTTGGGGTGTCCAGTGCAACGCAGGCCAGCCTTCCTGCATGGCGCCTCTGATGGCAAAGGGCTGTAGAGAGTCCTTTGCTGCTGTATCTGTTAGTGATCTGGAGGGGCTGAGGCTTTCAAGGCTGCTTCCGGGCCTGTAGTCTACCCAACCCACTGGCTGCTGCAGGGGTGCTCTAGAAGACTGGTACCTCGTTTGCACCTTACTGAACCAGTCTGACAAGTCTGCCAGATTCCATGCGAGTGGGTTGCTAACGCCCGAGGGACAAAACCTGCCCACTGGACACATAGGTTCACGAAGTTGCTTGCGCAAAGAGGCTACAATCGATGTTCTCATTCAAATGACAGTTTATGAATGGTGTAAACTCAGAACAATGGAATCTTCCTCATGTTGGTACAAATGTAGGTGAACAACCAGATCAATTCAGTGCTGTTGATCAGACACACTTTATGAGCCAGTTCTAGAATCCCACACCCATAACATAGACAATCAACTCAGAATCAAATCCGAAATTGCGTTCCGGCATTCAGGGGCGTGGCAGAATTCACGAAATGTAAGAACTGTGATCCAAGAAAGTCCGTGATGCGCATCACGTGGCATTGCATGGCAGCCCTGAGAAGGGAATATGCCTTCCACGCTTCCCCATCATCATTTTCGCCCGAAGACGCCCTGGAAAAAGCCTGTGGTGACGATCCAGACACCGCATGAATTTTAGGACATGAGTGAAGCCGAAAGTGAGCGGTAAACGCAAGGCCAAATGGGGTGCTTGGCGGCATTGCCGGTCCTGCTCCTTGTAGGCGCTATCTCAGCACTGGCACAAGATGGCGTCACAGTGACACAATACCAGAGACCCCCAGCTAGCCCACTGCTGCCCCTGAACCATGATCGGCTGTCTCGCGATCCCGGACTTTCTCCACACGTGCCAGAGCAGGTCCATCTGACATTGGCTGGTCCTGGAGCGATGGCTGTCAGCTGGCTGACATATCCCCAGGTGAACAAATAGTTTCATGTATAACTGTTTGTACAACTCATCGCAGGCACATCCCAGCGCCTGCACACCAAGTTGTGGGTTGCAGCTGTCGTAGCCTTGTTTGAGAGGCTGAGATCTGAAGTGGTCAAGAATTTAGTATACATTGCAATATAGGAATGCGGAGTAATTTGAGCAAGTAACATATGCATTTTTCACTGGCAGTTCCTTTCCAGATTATTGACAAGCTCCATATTGAGGTGCACCCTTTCATGAGCCCAAAATTGTCTCGTGACGTCGGGCAAGCTTGGAGCACCTTGCATTCTCAATAGCAATAATTGTGCATTTTCACTTTGAAGGCAATCAGCCCAGTGGTGCTGTGGAAGCTGTTTAGACTTGGAGCCCACTTCTTAGGCAGAGCTATGTATGCAGCATCCTTGAGTGGCGGGCCTCCCATATCGCATGCAGACCTTACAGCCTTGCGAAGGCAACAGAAATGCTGTGCGTCACCTGCATGTGCCACTACCCCAGCTGATCAGTCACATTTTCTTCACAGGACGACCCTTTCATGGCTCCAGCCTTCCAGCAGCGGCTTGCAGCAGCCTGTGAATGGGAAAAGGACAGCGATGCAGATGCGATGGGTGATCTGTTGGGTCAGTCAGGGGAAAAAGCAGCGGGGGCAGAGGGGGATGCAGGCCTGGAGAGGCATAAACACAAGCACCACAAGAAAAAAAAGAAGAAGCGAAAGGATCACCCCTGTGACTACCTTGCTGGCCTGAGCAACAGCGTGGTCAGGTTTGGAGCCTCCCCTGGGCAGTACACCAGGGCAACAGCCGGCAACAACACCTGCTATGAAGCGGTGAGGGCACACAATGGCTTCCCTTCTACCACCTCCTATGACTGCTGTCTACTTCTTCAAATCCAGCATCCGAATGAAGCACAATGGAGCACAGCAGGTCCATTGGAGCGCTGTCTGGGATCATGCTTCTATTGTATGCCTAGCACCGCTCATTGAGCCATGTCTTGACTTTGCAGAAGCACAACAGCGCGATTGTCTGCTCGCAGAGGCAGTGGCTTAAGGAGAAGCTGTTCCTTTGGTTCGATTGAGAGCTTTGCTTTTGGTGACTGCAGGATGACTACGTGTCGGGGGCGCTGCACCATGTGGTGCTGGGGGCTGGCCCAGAGGGGCCTCTGCTGCCGGACACTACCTATTACTATACCTGCGGCGACCCGGAGCTCGGCATGAGCCCTGAATTCAGCTTCCGCACTCCTCCCCTTACCGGGCCCAAGAGCTTCCCCTACAGGTGCAGCTTCCCCTTCACAGAAACCTCCTGCCTCTCTGGCAGTGTTCCTTGATTGGAACATGACATGACTGCATTGCTTTTCTCAGACTAGAGGAACGTGGCTCTGCCCAGCAATGCAGGAAGCCAACACGTTGGCACTGATTAGCAGGGTAGCTTTCCTCGGATCAGATGTTCAATGAGGTTCAGGCTATCGCCTTTGTCATGACTAATGGCCATTGCATCGCTGTGTGCAGGTTGGGCCTGATTGGGGACCTGGGCCAGACGGAGAATTCAGCGCAGACGCTGGATCACCTAACGGCGAGTAACCCGGACTCAGTCATCAACGTGGGGGACCTGTCTTACGCAGATGGCTACCAGCCCAGGTGAGGCCGGCAACATTTCAGTAGCTCTTGTGACTGCCCATTGCAATGGTAAGCAAGTAGACGCAGCAGGGTTGAAAGGATTTTGCATGAGATAGCTTTGCAAAATTCATGTAGTGTTTGAAGCCTGGCGTCCAAATTGGCCTTGAAGTGATATGAACTCAACTGAAACTTGAACTGAATTGAATTTTGCAATGTGCCAGGTGGGACACATATGGGCGTCTAGTGGCACCTCACACATCGCGGTTTGCCTGGGCCGTGATCGAAGGGAATCATGAGCTGGAGGTGCGTTTTGCAGGACACCACCCCTCTCTGTTGGTCCGCTCCCCTTATCAGCCAGTAACATGCCACCACACATCAAGCACAGCAATTGGCCCTTGCTAATATGAGGCGCGCTCTAGCCGATTACAAGCTGGCACTATCGTATGCTGCTGGCAATGTGTCAGGAATTATCTGTGTAGCCATGCACATGCGCTTGTGCAGCTTCCAAGAGGCAATACAAAGCAACATTTGAGCCAAAACAATACGTGGGCAGGTGGCGAATGGGAAGCCTGGGTTCTTGGCATATGAGACGCGCTACTGGTTTCCATCCAAGGAGAGCCGCTCCTACTCGCCTTTCTACTATTCCTATGAGGTGCGCTGTTCTATCTGACTTGAGCCTTTCCTGTGCCTCATTGACTGCACACTGAAAGTTGGCACCCTGTGTCTGCTCTTCTGCTTTGCAATCTTACGGACTGTTGAGTTTGTGAGGCCGAAGCCCTTGTGGTTAATGGTTGGACAGCACGGCCGGAGTGCTTGCTGGGTGCGCAGCTTGCATGTGCAGCTGCTGTTTTGTCATGGCCTGGAGGGATTTGCCTCACAGATGCATCACCCTTGAGAAGGCCGAGAGGAGGAGCATACTCAGAGGGATTATGATGCACTCGAAGTTGCAGGATGCCGGTGAAAGGACCTGAGCGCCCTTCCATCTACTTGGAATGTCGCCTGGCCATTTGGTGCTGCACATCACGCAGTCTTCACATGCCAAATTGTAGATGGCACCTGCATGATGCCTGGATCTTGTCAGCTGGAAATCTGAGGAACGAAGTGCTGCGTTTGTATTTGCCGCAGGTGGCGGGGGCGCATGTGGTGATGCTGGGGTGCTATGTGGAGTATGGGGAGGAGTCGGAGCAGTACGAGTGGCTGGTGCAGGATCTGGCTGGGGTGGATCGGGGGCGCACCCCCTGGGTCATCGTGGGCATGCATGCCCCCTGGTGCGCATCCCTTGACATCCCTCTGCTGTCTCGTGAATGCTAGCATAGCGTGTCTTTGAGTCTCATGGTTTGTGCTTGTTCTTAATGTGGGCATGGACTCTTCAAGCTCTAGGTTTGCGTTGTGCATATTGGCTGTCTCCTCTTCTCTGAATGGCCACAGCAATGGAGAGAAGCAATCACGGCATCAGCTACTGTTGTCTTTTATCATGTCATAATGCCAGACTGGCATTGCCAGTACACTTCCTGTAACTCCCTCACCCTGCCTTTAGCCCTGTACCCTCAGCATTCTTTCTTCTTTTCCTGCAGCCTATATTTGTATGATGCACTGGAACCCCCAGTGCCAGCTTTGACCTGCTGAAGCGTGCGAGCACCTCGCATGATAGGCAGAGGGTGCAAAGACAGTCCTGGCTAGCTCATGGCGAGTCATGAATGAGATCCAGGACATGGCACTCATTCTGATGGAACGGTTGTTCTTCTCCTGCGCAGGTACAACAGCAACACGGCGCATCAGCACGAGGTGGATGACATGATGGAGGCAATGGAGGAGGTGCTGTTCCAGAATGGCGTTGACGCTGTCTTTGCCGGCCACGTGCATGCCTACGAGCGGTTCCACCGCACCTACAAGTAAGCGCAGCCTGTTTGCTTCCCGCCCAAGTTGCAAGAGAATTCACTCAGGCGGCCTCGGTAGAAGTTTGCTAGAGCTGTTCTAGGCACATACTCTCCTGCAATGTGAGACAGATGCACGTGAGGTTGTCAGGAGATGCTGACTACTCCTGTCCAAATGCCATTTCAGTGTGGTTGTTGCTTGAGCAGTCAGAAGATGAGCACCCAGGAGCTCTCCTGAGTTCTGGCGAGCGCTGCGGAGGAGTGCCAGCATCCCATTGTTGATTGCTGGCAACATATGTGGACATCCTTGTACAATTCAACGACTTGTGCCCCTTCGCACTCTCGCTCAAACAGAGTCTGTCTGCAGGGGCGAGAGGCATGAGTGCGGTCCGGCCTACATAGTCATCGGGGACGGGGGTAACCGGGAGGGTTTGGCAGAAATGTACGACGACCCCCAGCCGGGGTACTCGGCGTATCGGGAGGCCAGCTATGGCCACGGGGTGTTTGAGCTGAAGAATGCCACGCATGCGCTGTGGCAGTGGCACCGAAATCAGGACGCTCAGCCCGTAATTTCTGATGAGGTGCGCCCTTTTTTCGCAGGTTTAAAGACGATTGTATGCATAGCTGCAATGTGGTCGTAGTGCTGCTGGGCCCGGGGATTATCGCATTGTTGCTGCATGATGTGCAGTCGCGAGGCAGCCCTTCCTCAAATCTCCCTGGCGCTCGCACTGCTTTGATGTCTGGACATCTCTTTCGCTGGGTTGCACACTCTCGTGGCTAGCTGGCTGACTCTTCCAGTCGGTCAGCTTTGCACCGCATGCTGCAACGCTGGGCTGCAGACTTCACCCTGTGCACTACAAAATCAAGTGGTACCATACCGTTGTGTTCAAAAGCGCAGACGCCGCAAGTGTGTCCAGAAGGCGATTGATTTGTTTTGAAGTTGTGGAGTCTGTGCTGTGCAGGTGTGGGTGGTACGGGACACAAAGTGCTTGAGCGGGCGAGGGAGTCCCATGGTGCGGGAGTTGCCAAATTCGACAGCCTTTCTACCTCGGAATTTGATTCCAGGAGCCGCTGCTGTGACTGCTGCGTAGATATAGATGCCAACGTGTGACAGCAGCATTAGATACTAGCTTCAAGCAGATTGACTGGAGCATGTCCGCCCTGCAGGAGAGCATAGTGCTCAAATGGGCATGAGTATGAATGCATGGGGTTGGGCAGACGCCACGAGAGTAGGACCTCTTTGTCAGGGACCGTTTCAGATGCTGATTAGAGTTTTGAAATGATGCGTCACTTTTTACAAGAGCCAGGCGTGAGATGAAGAAGCTGTGTACAGCTGCATGAATGCCTGGTGATGTTGACATCTGCAGTAGGTAGCAGGCATAAATTTGAGGGTGCAAACTTTAAAACACCTGGTTTGTACTATGAGGTAGCGCAGATCTGTGTGGTGATGAGGGTCTTGGGAATAAAAGCTTTAGGACAGGATAGATCTTAAAAGCAGTATTTTCAACGCGCTAATGTTTATGAAATTGTGCAACGTTGTTATTACACAGAGGCATGCCAACCAGGGTTTTCAATTTGCCGCTGATGTAATCTGAAATGGTTGAAGATTTATAAACTATTATAATCATTATTATTACATGCCTATCCAAGCCAGATTAGGCTTAGGTGCGTCGCAGCAGCGTTGCTATGATAGCCTAAACTATATCTATCGATATATCTAATTAGCTGTTTACCTGTGACACTCAGACGAACATCCGATCAGTGCATGGGCAGCAAACAGAGGGGACCACAGCATGCAGTGCACAGCTGCAACTTCTTATTTTTAAACTTGAAGTATCTCCGAGATGGCCAGGCGCAGTGCACTAGTGGGGCTGCTGTGAACAGATTTCTAGAGGACATTACTGTAATCCAAATGTGATTCTTCAAGACCTGCGGTACATATGCAATGTTTCCTTACCTTGTGCCAACCCTCTGCTCATTTGGTGAGAAAATTAAATTGGAAGGATTCCTATTCAGATCCACCCATGCACAATATGTACATGTGTCCCAAATTGTATACTGGAGTGTCTCTTGCCATTTACCAGCCCTACTGCCATGTATCAAGCAACGGCAGAGAAAGGGTTACTCGTCACTTGAATGATGTCAAAAGCTTGCCAAACAACAGGTTGTCAGGTGTCATGTGCAGTGGACAGCCGACTCTGCAGGCTGTTCAAAACAGAATGGAACGTGACCAAACAGCAGCGCAGCGACATGCATGCTGCTGGGCATTGAGTATCGGTACCACCAGCAACGTTCCTCCTGTGCTGTTCCAAACGACTCAGGTGCACTGCATCAGTCCCTCAAAGCGCCTTCTGCTTGTTCAGCTGCGCCTGCAGCTTGTCAAAGGCGACCGCCGGCGCCAGATCCTTCACCAGCACGAGCTTGTGCCGCGTGCTCTCCCCCCGCATCAGCGACAGCTGTCCCAGCCGCACTCCAAGCACGCTGCGCATGAAATCCAACGCCTCCTCTCCGGCCGCCTCGTGCGCGATGCCGTGAGTGATCGCTATCCGCACCGCGTCTGCTGACACCTTGATGATCTCCGGCCTGTCCGCCCTGCGCACATACAGCGAGCTGCATGTGAGGCCTTGCTGATAAACAGACGCACGTCTACCAGTTGCACAGGGCGCTCGCAAAATGCCAGTGCAAGACAAAGCAATTGTCATTAAACTAGGTAAATTCTGCTAGCACTGACAGGGAAATCAAGCCATGGGATTCAGCGGATGCAACATGAGGCCAACGCAACCATCAGTCAGCTGGGTCCCACAGTAGAAAAGTTTGCATGCGAGCCAAAGAAGGTAACAACTCGGTGGGGAAGGGGGAAAAGGCGGCGACCTGTCGTCAATCTCCAGGGAGATCTGGGTGGTGTTGTTGTCGATGGGCAGGATGCATGGCGGCACCGGCGGCTTGTCCCTGCCCCCGCGCTCGCCATCCAGCAGTGACTGCGCTGTCACTGAGTCCTTGAGCAAGTAGAGAAAGCGCCCCTCCGGCTCAGACCTGCACAACATGAAGCATGCCCTCTTAATCACTGGGCACACAAATTCGTGCTTGCAATGCATGTCCAGACATTTGCTGCAGTTCCTCCGAGGAAATCAACTGTGCCCGGAGACATATCAGATTGCAACTGTGATCTGTGTGCTTCTTTCAAGCCTGCACGACCACAGACCCAGGACTTGAGGGTTTATACAGGATTGCTGTGAAAATGGCTTCATCATTGACCAGCAGATGTCTCACCTGTAAGCTATGGGGAGCTTGCCGGCATTCTGCCGGTACTGCTTCTCTATTTCGCCACTCTTTCTTTTCAACACTTTTATTCCGCCGTCCACCGTGTACAGCTTGTAGGTGTATGCTGCTGTGTCCAGTACTGTTGAGCCATCCGTTCTGCAAGTAAAACAACAGTTGCTTGCTTCAGACCTTCACAAGAAGTCAGTAGGGAATGCAGAGTGATCCAAATTGATACCTTTGCTGAGAATACAAACGAAAATTGTAAACCTGCGTTTTGGAGCTCTGCTGAGGTTACAATTCGTGGTGAGGACATGTCTGCCAGAGTATTTGCAGTAGTACACGTGCAGCTGATCTCCAGCTACTTCCGGTGCATCCTCGCTGGAGTAGGTGAGTGTGGTTCGTTTTGGCATGATAAAACTATTGTAGAATGTTCGTTCCGGTCTTTCTCAGGGCTCTGTGTGCAGATTGGTCAATGTCCACTGGTATAGTGCACCTTCGTGCCACTCTGCAACTTTTGGACACATCAAAACTTCTGCATCGCCATCATTAATTTTCCCATTTCATGTATCTATAACTGCGACGACTTTGAAGCAGAGAGAATTGCTCAGTGGTACAGGAAGTTGCAATGCCACCCCAAACGACAACGGCGCCACGATCAGATTGTGCTGTTCAGAATCTTTTACAATATTTCATCACACCTCCAATTCCTGCGCTTGTCCCGGCTTCTCTCTTCTATCGATGACGTTGTGAGGCGTCATCGGTGCGGCACGTGCGTCCGAAAGGACAAGGCGAGCTGTTCTGCCTCTCTGCGTGCGATATTTCTCATTGATCGTTGGTGAAAACTCAAGATCGGCTTAGTGGAGACATCAGAGATTGGATCAAGGCGTTTACATCCGATCGTCCAGGCCAAATAAAATAAGCAAGGTGCTGAACCTAGTCAGCGAGCTAGTTTTGCGCAGAAAGGGTTTTCAACGTCAGAGGAATTAAGAACGCGCACAAACTTACAGTCAAAACTTCCTCACGCAGTATTCTGCGCAATCATGGCGTGACACTGCGCGGATCGAGAAAGTACACTGAACTGTGAGTCAGAATGCTGGCCACTGCAATTGGGCTTGGGATTGGAGCTGTTGGAGGAATCTCGGTGAGACCTCGTATATGCAGCTTTTTAACGTTTCGAGCACATTATCAAGTGCAATGCTCAAAGGGCAATGACCTTTGCCCCTCCCATTCAGATTGTTGGCATCGGCTTCCTCTTAGCACCTTTCTGCTCATTGGAATGCAAATGCAACCACTGCTGCACTGTATGCCAGTTTTATTAAGTATCATAATTTTGTGGGTGTGCTGCAGGCATAGAAGCCCTGGTCTCTTTGAGCAAAGGCAAAATCTGGTCTTTTAATCAGGGACTTCTAACCTTTCGCCCACTGTCCTGCAGGTTGGCAACCTCATTTTCCCTGGGAAGCTGCCTGAGAAGGACCTGCACAAATTCTCTCTAGAAGCAGACAACGATGACACCATCCCCATGCCCCCCGCTGCCAAGGATGGCAATGTCCAGGGCAAGCCGCGGAACTTCCTGCCCTATGCACCAGCATGGGCCAAGCATCCCGACTATGACAGGGTATGCTTGCGTTTGCTGCCTTCCAACCTCTTCTTAAAACTGGCGATGTTCAACTCATAGACCAGACTGCTGCACATCGCTACCGTGGTGGCTGGTGCCTAGCATGCAGGTCTTTTCTTGGCTCTCTGCGGTTGATGACCTGCACCATGACTTTTGTTTATGTCATAGTAAGCATGTGCTGCAGGTGCTGTGGATGAACACCACGCTGCGCACGATGTGGCCCTACTACAACCATGCAGTCGGGCAGCAGGTGCTGGAGCAGGTCAACCCTATCATCGCAGAGCAGCTCAAACCGGTGAGACCCTCCTAAGAATATTTGCGCACCTGCCAAGATTCTCTCAACTTCACTGCTGCCTGTGCGCTTGCATGCAAGCCGGAAAGGACCCCTCCTACATGAGCTGATGCTGACAGGAGTAGGGTGCCACAGTCATGACCCTGCCTTGCGAGTCTCGTCCCTGCATGCATGCTTGTTTGTTGTTAATTTTATTGCGTGCTTTCCTTCCAAGAGGCCAGGTGCGTCTGCAGACAACCTGTGGTTGAAGGCTGCGAAAATCCTACCCCTTGATGAACTCGCCAGATCCAAGCATGCTTGTTACCATCAGCAGAAAAGTCCAGTGCCTGCAAGTGATTGCCTGTTCCACTGCCAACTCCACCTCCAATTGGGTTGCCCACTGCAGCACAACCATGTGTGATCCTCATCTCATGCTGCAAAAACACCAGTGACATCTGGAGTGTCATGTGGCTGTGCAGTACCCTTTCATCCAGGCAGTGGACATAGAGGTGCTGGATCTGGGCACCAAGCCGCCAGCCATTGGCGGCGCCAAGACATACACATCCTCAGTGGACGAGGCCATCCTGGAGGCGCCCGTAATGTGGGGCAGCGACATGCGCGTCCGAGTCGCCGTGCGCATCAAGCTCGGCGGCTATGTGCTCTACCTGCCCGTCGAGGTGTCCAACATCCAGGTACGGCTCTGCCTGATGTCCGCGCTATAATTTCCCGCTCACGAACACTCCTGTAGATCCCCGACCCAAGAGCTAATATGTCGCTAGTGTCTCTCCAATGTCTTCAGAAAGATAAACTGCCTTCATTCAGCATTGGGTCCCACGCTTTCAGTGGGTGCCCTGCACACACCTTCTGTCTTCTGGTGCTGTTCATGGCGCGATTTTCCTGCTCATGCAGCTGTATCTCTGCTGATGAACAGAAAAATGGGTTCAGACTTGCACTGCGGCAAACGCACGACATCATGGCGGTCCGAGGTGTGCATATGACCTCAAATTTGCCCATACAAAGCTTTAAAGAACCAGATATAAAAGAAGGACAGCAAAAATTGCATGTGCACGCAGGTGCGGGCGGACGCGCGAATTACGATAGCGCCCCTGGTGGATACGCTGCCTTGCCTGGGCGCAGTTTCCATCAGTCTACTGGACCCGCCACATCTGGACGTCAGCCTGCAGATCTTCGGCGGCCTCGACCTTATGCTCCTCCCGGGCCTCCGCGAAGCCGTGCACTTCGCCATCCACAAGGTGCTTGAAACTTGCCGGCCATTTTTTTCTTCGGTGTTCCATCCCTGCAGATTGAGAAGATCCGGCTCTGGGCTTTGTCACTGCTGCACTCATTGCTGGGCTGGCGTTTGTGACTGCATACTGAGGCAATGCAGCCTCTTCTTTTGCGACGTTGCATGCCCTGTAAGCAGAAAGAGAGCCTGCTTGTGGGACCTATCACTGATTGCTGCTGGACCTGAGGATGCAATCGCATGTTTGGGCAGTATGAGAGTGCTGCCAAAGAAGTCAATGACCCGACTACTGCTGCCTCGAGTAAACAGAAGAGAGGTTGCAAGAATATTGATGGAACGCCCTGAGATTCAGGAGTCAGTCTGCAAAAGTAATCTGGTGGATGTCGCGCAGGTCGCGGCGCAAAGATATTTTAAGAATGTGTGTGTGTGCAGGTGCTGGGCGACATGATAGTGTACCCCAACCGCATGTCCTTTGACATCATGCCGGGCGGCGGCAAGCCCCCCGAGCCAAAGGGCATGCTGGTCATCAAGGTCAAGCGCGTCAGTGACATCCACGGCGGTGGTGACCTCTTCTCCAAGGTGCGCCGTCCCTGGAACATTTGCTGGAATTTGGAACGATACAAAAGATACTGCAATGGCGCCTTTCAGACATCTTGGCTCTCGCTGGGGGGCGGGCACACTCAGTCCTGTGACTCTAGCTTGCTTACCATGGTTGGAACGCATCTGCAGATTGTGTCACATGCTGCCCTAGATAGACAACACACCACACAAATGCAGTGCTGCCCAAAACGGCTGGACTGGCTGTAGGCAGTTGAAGGAAAAACCGCAAGTGTCAGCAAGGGAAGGCTAGGGTTGCCTGTGTCACATTCAATGCCAGCATGGTATATTGTGGTCCTTGCAACCTTCTTCTTGACAGCTCACTTCCTATCCTCTGATGGCAACTCTCCATTTGTGATAATCCAGCGCTGACGTGGCGTCCTGGGTGCCTTGCAGGTGGATCCGCTGGTGCAGATGAGTGTGCGTGACGGGCGCAAGCTGGCGACTAAGACAGTGATGAACAACAAGAACCCGGAGTACAACAATGTCTTCAACTTCATCGTGGATGATCCGGAGAACCAGTCCATCACAGCCTACCTCATGGACAACGACTTCCCCTTCCACAAGGTGACTCATCCCTTGAGGCACATGCCAGAGCAGCGGTGTTGAGACAGGCGCAGGAGAGGGGAATAGTCGTTTCCAACAGGCTGCGCAAGGGAACAGACCTTTGCCAGTTTCTCTGCCTGTTTCAACGCATCACATTGTAGATCTCCGCTAAGTAATGATATCAACACAGTATACATGCATGGCAGCAGCATGTGTTGCTCAGTCCGTTGCCTGGCACAGAAGGCAACCCAAAAATGGGCAGGAACGGCCCGGAGAGGCACAAGAGTACAGCTGTGGGATTGCAAAGCACAGTACGCGTCAGGGCCATGTGCTGCCCACACACCATCACGTCCATTATCAGCAGAGATAGGATTACTCCCACACCATCGCACCTTCATTCAGACGCAAAAACAGCAGGGGCTGACGCTCTTGTGATGTGCTTCGCAGACGTTGGGCCTGGCGGACATCCCTCTGAAGGGCGCGGAGTTCATGACACAGCCCCGCAAAGTGGTGCAGCTGGAGACGCCCTTCTTCAAGCCCGAAGCGCACGGCCACCTGCTCAAACTGGCCAAGGTCCGCACCGCACTATTCTGATCCCTTGAAATGCTGCAACATCTTTCCTGCTCCTTTGCATTGTTGCAAGAATTTTCCGCTCCCTCGCATTGCCGCATGAAGTTCTCTGCCCCCTTATTTGCTTGCAAGGAATTTTTTGCAAGAAGGTTGCTGCTCCCTTGAGGCTGCTGTGCTCATTCAGCTTGTGCTGATGTCGCGTTTGGCGCTGCGAGAAATATAGCTGTACTTTCACACATTCCTCTGAATTCCCGTGTGCAGCGGGCAAGGCTCACATGCTGTGGGATTTCCGGATTAGTTGATGCTTCCTGCCTGAGCCCAGCAGGCTGCAGCTGATTTTTGTTTGTTATCTAGAAAGTGAGCCCTCAAATCGCCAGAACCCAGGCTGGCGGGGGGCAGTTCAAACATGGAGAACCGTGCCCACTTTTGATTGGGTCCTGCTTGGATCTGGCGAGGTCATCGAGAGGCGGCAAATATGGCAGCCTTTATCGCAGCATGTCTGCTGATTGTCCTTGTCTCTGGCAGGAACAGCGTGTAAAGAAAAGAATAACAATACCTGCAGTAACAAATCTAGACCTGGGTTTCTTTGCATCTGGTGATGTTTTGGTATCATGGCAGGTTGGTGCCGGCGCGAGCGCGGCCACAAAGGAGGCAACAGCCAGCACGATGGGAGGACCGGCAAAGGGGGACGCCAAAGCAGCAGAGGAGTCTGACAAGCCAGAGGCTGAAAAGGCCGACCAGGACCTTGACCGACTCGCCAAGAAGGACCCCGAGCGCTTCAAGAAGGCAGTGAGTGCCATCCGCTGACTTGTTAATGCTCATGTGCTTTTAGGGCATCTTGTCGTAGATGGGAGCCTTTGGGCCTGCCTGGCTGCTTTGATTTGTTTCTGGAGGACACCCAGCACATCAAGTCACATCAATTGATGTCCCTGGTCTCTTAGCACAGCCAGTGCAAAGTAACCAATGGCCAACGAGCAGCATAGACAGTGTTCCTGACATTCCATCTTGCCAAGTCCTTATCACCACGCGCTTTTGACCACACAGCAATGCGAACAGCAGCAATTCTATTGACTATTAAGGGTTCTTCTTCTTTGTTGGCCATTTGCATGTGGCCATGCATCTTGCTGAGCACACCATATGGCCCCAGACTCTTCACAGCTCACTGTCAAGTGTCATCCGGGACCATGAAGGAGTAATTTCAGGGGAATTGACATTTGCAGTGTCCACGGTTGATTAGGTCTCTCTTTAATCTAACAAGGGTAGGATTCTGGCAGCCCTTGACTGCAGCTTGTCTGCAGGACGTGCCTTGCCTTTTGGCAGGGAAGCCGTGATAATACTAATCAGTCCTGAAAAGTGGCTCTGCATCGGCTGCCTGTGCAGGAAGTGGGTCACCTGCACCTGGAGCTGCAGTTCTGCCCCTTTGTCGCGGCGGGTGAAAGGGCCGAGGCGGACTCCGGCAAGCCCAAGCCGGCCGGCGAGAAGTCAATGATTCGGCGCATGACTCGCAGCAACGTGAGCAATGACCACAAGGGAGTGCTCACCGTCAATGTCATCTCCGCTGCCAACCTCACGGTGAGTGCCGATAATCACTTGCCATGCTGCATGTCCTGTGAGCTGGAGCTTTCTTTGCATGGATTACAACAGCTGAGAGACTTCAGCTCCTGTGTGACTGATGAGGCTTAGTCACGAGGGGCAGAGAGGATCACTATCCAAACTTGGATGCGGTGTATTCAGCATTCCGTGGCTTCCATCTCGATATTTGGTGCAGAAGTCTTGGGATTCACATGCCCCGCATTTGCAAACAAGTTTTGTGCAGGTCTGGTCTCAGCAAACGAGCAATTCAATTGTTGCTCTCCAATACTTGCTGCTTACCAATGCTGCCTGTGCCGTCCCACTGTTCAGCCGGAAGCCTATTACTGTTCTGAAGTCAGTTCTGACGCCCAGACCCCCAACGAGAAAGGGGACGTGGACCCCTTCGTGGCGCTGTCTCTGTACGACCCGGCCAGAAATGATTCGGAGCGGCAGGAGACTAGCAAGCTGGTCAATGAGCCCGACCCCAAGTGGGGGGAGAAGTTTGACTTCATCATGGCGTCAGCCACCAGCGTGCTTACAGTGGACGTGTGGGACAGCCTCGGCTGGCTGGAGGGGCGGCTCTCCCTCAAGGGCCTCACAGGTGCGCCGCTGTCTTGAATGTGGTCCCACTTCATGTGGTTGTAGACCTTGCTGTGATCTCGTCCAGTGGTTCCTTTCTACACTTTGAAGATCCCTTCGACCACCTCAAATTCTGCAGACATTTGCCTCACATATGAAAAACTCAGTCATGTCTGCGGCTGATGCGACTGTAGCCATGTGTACCTGGGCATGCACTTGAGCTGAGCTGATAAGGGGATGCTGTGTTGCCGTCCACATCTGCAGAAGTCTCGAGGAAAGAGGGGTTTTTTTGGTGAGATAATCTTGGGCTGCAGGGCGCAAGGAGACAAAGCAGAAGATTGCTACACTGCGGCTGAATATCGCAGAGGTTGTGCGCAACGGCAAGATCCGCGACTCCTGGGCCCTGCAGGTTTGTCCCTGTTTTGCCTGCAGCACAAATATTCGAATGTTTTCCCAATGCAGGGGAGGTCCTTGCCAATGTGAGGGCGCAGGATATGGCCTGCCAAAACCAAGTCAAGCTGCAGAAACAAAGGCTGGAGAGCTCAAAACAGCAGGGATTTTAGAGACTGATGACGTTAGAGTTTTGTATCTGAATACGTAACTTCCAAAGTGCACACCTTCTCTAGTTGTCCATGTCATGGACCCGAGAAATGCAATGCAGTATGATGCTGAGTTGGCAGGCACATAGCGTGCCTTGTTGTATCTCGCTTGTTTGCATGCCCATCTCCGTAGCCTTAGGTGTTTCATAATTGCTGCAAAGGGAGTCTGCTGCTGGTGGCTGTGCAGTGTTTATTGCAAGATAGTCATCGCTTGTGTGCTTGATGTGTGCAGGACACTCAGCAGGGTGACATCACTCTGGCGCTGACGTGGACGAGTGTGCAGCTGGATGCTGAGTCAGACATCAAGGCCGAGCCGAATGACGATGCGGACGAAAATGAAGAGTGAGTTTCAGATGTGGTGATTGCCAGTGGTGGTGAAGCAAATGCGGGGAGGCTGGATGCAAAGACATGTGTTATATGAGACATGAAGATGCGGTCTGTACATGTCGTGTCCCAAACAAGTGTTGGATGTTTTGCTTTATTGAGCCCGGAAGGCAGGCTTAGGATTCGCTTCACATTTTTTTGCATTCAACAAATGTACCAGAGTAGTTTAACCAGCCAGCAAGGCTATGATATTTATGTTACACCTCTCTTTGGTTTCCCCAATCCACGTCCAGATTCAGTCTGCCTCCTCGAGTGTAAGCAAGCGCCCATTCCTGAAATTTGTGACATTGAAAGCTTCAAGTAATGTAATTTAGTCTGAGCTTATGGCAACAGCCTGTATCCCCTGTCCTGAGCCGCAGTATTTGTATCGCTTCCTGCCAGCCGGGGCCTAATAGGCTGTGTAAAAGCGCTTTTAGCAGAGCCCTTTGCTGTACCAGTAATTATCTCATGTGACTTATACGGTTCACTGAGCAACTCCAACAACAGCTCAAGTGAAAAAGCTGCATAAAGCCAAATGGTGTTTCTACCTTCTGGACTTTAGCCAGGAAGTCAGAGACTGTGATGATGTGGCCTGGGTGGCTGCCAGTCATCAGCATTATGTGACAGTACATCCACTGCGGTACACAGCCCTTGAGATCATCCTTCTGCTCCTCGGCTGCCTTCAGCCCTGGCAACAGTTCCTGCAGAAAACATGAATAACCCGGCTCTAATGAAATGGCAGAGCCGTTTCTTTTAGATATGGCATCTAGGAATGGGCATGTCAAAGATCATTGCAGCACGTCTAAGGCAGTAGCAGCCTGCACCGGAGACTTTGCACGGTGCACGCCAGAATTGAACGCTGAACCAGCCTCATGACACGCAGTAAAGCTGAATTGCATGAATGGCGTTGAACTCTACCAAACTGCGTCTTTCAAGACCAGGGATGTCCTCAGGATTATTCTGAGCAGTCGGGATCTGTACCTTTGCAGCATGGCATCCCACTGCTCTCTACCCTCCTGCAGAGCTTGTAGGGCAACGCACACAGCCGCAGCAGCACCTCAGTATCTGCCGGTGTCCCACAGAGAGTAGACAACAGGCAGAACTCCCAGCAGCTGCAGCAAGGCTGTCACATGCGCTGTTTGCTCTGCAATGCGCGTCCAGATGCAGGGATCGCGAAAGCTGGTATTTGGGCGCTGGCCTGGCTTCAAGCATGCTGCATCGCACACATGGAAAACATCCGGTGAGCAGATGGCACAAGCCGTGCATGCATCCCAATCAAGACGCATAGGGAGTCGAAGAGTGCATTTGAATGTCTGTAGCTGCCCTCAGCACGGTGGTCATTGCACCCTAGGCAGACGCCTGCATCTTATTCCAGTGAACTTGACTCAAGGGATCGCTTCTTTTGAGGCATTGCGATGCACGACAGTGCTGATAGATACAGCCTGCAATTGCAAGAGGGGCCCAACCTTCATCATTGCTAGGTTCAAATGCGGGAGGCGAACAAAGACCCTCACGCTGTCACCCATTCTCGGGAACAAGGAGCAAATCTGGTACAAAGAGCAGAGCTGTACTAGCTTCACTAGGCACTGCAGGTGGCACACAAATCCATTATTCACTTGCTTAGGACCAACTTCGGTGCACATCAAGATGCTGGTCAATAGAGGATCGACATGGACATGGACATTGTGACTTGAGATCTTGTTTGGGTAAGATCCGAATTGCACTCTGCTTTGCATGCAAGACACGCAGAAGAATACATTCAGCAGTAAGTCCTGGTGTACATCCTCCCCTCGAGGGACTTTTTCCTTGCGTTTTTGACCACCGCCTTATGAGGGCTTCCAGCCGCCTGATCTCTGTCTGTAGCTAACTTGCACCACTGCACTTACACCTCTTCTGTTTGGGTTGCTCCTTGTGTGTCTCGAATAAGATGAGTCTCAAGCAAGGACCGCAAGCCCACTGCTGGCATCAATGGCAAATCATCCATTGAGGGATAAAATGACGGTGCTAGCTGCTTCCGCAAGGTGCATAAGAAAAAAACATGTGCATGAGGATTTCAAACCTTCTGTATCGGGCAAATTTCTGGAGGCCAGACAGAATCCTCGGTTCCTTGTCCATACGTGGGAACATCGTCTCATAAAGGAGGCACATATTAAACACCTTCACCAGGCACTGCGGGAGGAACAGTGCCCACACGTTGGTGAGGCTGATACAGTTGGTGTCAAGCTGGTAGGTATAAGCAGTAATATTTGCACAGTAGCCTGACCCATGCACTGATCTGGAGCACCTGTCAGGCTGAGTGTCATTGACGTTTTTATGTGATGATAAAAAGGGCTGCCTCAGTCAGTTTGAGTGCTGTGCGTGCTATGGCAAGAGATGCTACGCAGGTTGTACGTTGAGAGTGGCTGCCTTGTCTGCAGCTGCGCTAGAGCAAGGACATATTGTATGCAGCAGCTCGAGCACCTCCAATTGCAGCTTTTCACCTGCGATGATCATCTTCATCGCACCACTCCTCCTACCAGGGCTGACGGCCTTTGCCACGCAGAAGGAACACACAGCCCTAGCAATAGCGAGGGTCCCCTTGTACTTCCCACAGACGTGGGCCCGAGGCCAGCTCATCCCTGGTTAGGCACGCACAATTATAGTGCAGACAAATGGTTTTCTTACTCCTTAGTTTTTTGGCGTGCAAGAGCTTCAGCGGTTGTCTTAGTTCATTGGACCAAGAGCAGGTGGATAACCTAATTCCTTTGGTTCCAATGCATCGCAGGAACTCAGGGAAAGTCATGTCTCCATCAACAACGTGTTGGACTGCCGCCTCCTGCATCGTATGCGGCTGGTGAGGATACAAAGAATGATCAGATGTACAAAGTATCTCAGTCGATAACCAATACTCACAAAACAGCAACGCCCAACGAGTTGTCATTCAGAGCCAAATAAAGCCAAGGGAAGCTGCTGCCCTGTTGGGCAGCACGTGATCGGCCTGTCACACTTTGGTCATCTCAAGATATCCTTTTAGCCATGCAACAATTGCCCATTAGCCCGGTGAACTGTAATCTGCTTTCATGCACTGCATTTGAACTTCATCGCTAATCTTTCAAGTAAGCACCACACGATGCACTGCTGCTGGGCTTGCACAATAGACAACCAATCTTTTGTTCGGTTTATCCAGAGTGCACAGGCAAGATCAACAGCAGCCCTCACATCCTATCACTCTCAAGCATTTATCTAGGCACTGCATTTCAACTTCATCGCTACTTTTTCAGTAAGCACCACACGATGCCCTGCTGCTGGGCTTGCACAATAGACAACCAATCTTCTGTTCGGTTTATCCAGAGTGCCCAGGCAAGATCAACAGCAGCCCTCACATCCTATTGCTCCCAAGCATTTATCTAGGCATCCTCTGCTGCTGCTGCTGCTGCTGCTGCTGCGCACTCACCCCTGTGTCCTCTCACCCAGTGCTTCTTCTGGCAGTCCTTGGAGCAGTACTTGACTTGTATGCAGCCCGCACACCGCAGCAGGTCCGCGCACAACTTCTGGCATTTGTGGCACCTGCGTGGACACCATTTTCAGCTCACTACCAGATTTGTCAGCCTGACAAAGCTAGAAGAGTGCTTTACTATCCACACACACACAAATCAAGAAAGCTCTTGCCTTTTGACACTGGCAGCTGAGAAGCATGATTGGACATTGTTAAGTGCATGCATCATGAAGTCTTGCAAGAGGGCTGCGGATGCCTGCTTCAGTACCGGTCTCTACAGCTGAATCATCCACTCTTGTAGTGCACAGATCTTCGGCACCAGCCATGATGTGGGTTTGGAGACTCACCTGACATGAGAAAGCTCCTCCTGAAGCTGCTGCTCTGTGAAGGTCGGCATCTCTGTTTCTGCAAAGGCAGGGTCCTGCCTGACAGCATCCCTGAAGCGTGCCGCCACTGCCAGGCTGCGCCAGTAGTCGTCCCTCGTTGCAAGGCTTCTGCTCTTTACTGGCGTCCAGCCGCCTGTCTCTGGGCAGAGAAATTCTCCCCAGCTGTCTAGCAGAGCCATGTACTTCCTTGCCTGCCCACCAAACATCCGCAAGTTGAGCGTACTGCTCTTGGACCTTTGTCGGCTTCTTCTGCGGTCTCACCAATTGGTGAGTGCAAGATACTTGCAAGATACTGTAGTTCACAGTCTAAACCCTACAAAAAATATTTATTTCTGGCCAAGAAATGAGGAAAACAACCCCCTATTATCCAAAATATAAAACCTTGAAGCTGCTTTCGAGAAATTCCCGCACCGCCGGGGGTGCGGGCTTTACATTGAGTACTACAATACCGGGTTCTACAGATGAAGGGAAGGCAGACACCCTCAATGCACTAGGAACTTCAGGTGTGCTAATGTTACATGATGCTCGGAGTCGATGCACCCACCTTTTTGACCTCGGCCTGGAACTCTGACACTGTGATGGTGTGGCCTGCATGGCTTCCAATCAGCAGCAGGAGGTGGCAATATGTCCATTGCAGAGTGCTAGCGTGGAGATCGTCTGCAGACTTCAGCCCCGGCAGAAGTGCCTGCAGGTCAGTCGTCATCAGCATTACTAATCTCAACCCTGCCGCAGACAACCCATTTGACATGCATCCTTCCAATGCCCTGCGCGACAATGCATGGCATACAACACATGGTGCACCTGTGGTCAATGAAGCAATGCTCTTGTAAGTGACGTCCATAAGGCATCGATTCGAGAGAAGGAGCCGTTTTCAGGCCTGCTCTTGTTGTTGTGCTTGTGGGAAGATCACCTGCATTGCTATCTGTGGGCTCCGTATGCCTTTCAAACAATAGCTGACAGCATGTTCGCAGAACCAGGGCGCTGCCGGGTCGATCACTGTCATTCTGCGCGCGGTAATGGTCAAGTCCCTCTCAACTCCTGACCCCCTCTGCTGGATTGCTATGGTTTCCAGGGCAACCATAAGGCCATGGCAAATCACTCCCTCCACTTTGTCGGCAGACAATCCTTGCCTGGACACACACAGCACACACTGTTACTCTCGGTGAGGAAATATGGAAAAGCTTTTACTTGAAAGGGAACATCAGAGTCTTTCCAGACGCGTGAAACAGGAACTCTGATAAGGAACTGGTGGCAGGCTCTCTAAGACCAGCATGCGACAGGACTGTCTCCATTGCGCGTAGCACTGCGGCAGATCATGAAAAATGGCAAAAGTGTGTTCCTAAGAAGGCTCACTGTCCGAGCAGGGCGTTCCATCTGTCTCTGTGGCTGCGGAGTGCTTTTAGGGCCACGAGGGCCACAGGAGCAGCCTTGGAATAGATCTGTTTGTCCAGGAACTGCTGCATGATGGGCAGTGCTGCCAGCAGCTGCAGTGGACTTGTCACAAGCGCTGCCTGCTCTGCAATACGCTCGTCGATTTGCAGATCCTGGTACAGGAGCTCTGGCCTGAGGTAGACTGCAAAAAAGAATGAAAGTTTCGGAGAGGAGACATTCAAGACAATACGCAGAGTGCCCACTTGTTTTATGCAAGGCTGCCAGTCTGTCTGGACGCTGACGCACAGTTCACAGAGATGCCACTCAGTGCTACTCTTCAGGAACTTGAGCTTCCGATAGAACTTTTTTGCAGGGCATCTAGGCAGGAAAGTGCACGGGCACGCAAGTGTGGAAAGCTCACAAATCAAGCGCACACATGCTGAAAGGCTTTGCTTACCCCGTGAACTGCTTGATGCCTTCGTGTCAATGAACACCATCAGCCGAGTTCCAGCATTGATCCTTGGGTAGATTGTATTGTATAGAATGCAGACTCTTGCCAATTTGCTAAGACACTGCGGAAGCCACAAGTGACTCAGCATCAGATCCTGGGTCAATAATCAAGACTCGTGTGCATCTTCTTGACAAGGGTGGATCGTTGATATGCTGTAGGATCACTGCACTGTGACAACTGGCTATGTTGCATGTTTTTCATGGCTGTGTCTCACCTTCATCAGATCCTCATCGGTAACATGATCAGGTTGCAGGAGTTTGATGATCTCCATCTGCAGCTGCTCGCCTTCAATGACCGCCTTCATTGCACTGCTGCGCTCGTCCGAGCTGACGGCCATTGCAGCGCAGTACGAGCAGGCTTTTCGGCCTTCTATGGTGTCGAAAGTCTCACAGACATGGGTGGCAATGCCGTCCGGCCCTGTTGCACACGCACAACTCAAATATCTACAGCAGTAGATACTGGAGTCAACTACAGCTGCAGGCTGGAACCAGGGACGATAAAGCTTGCATTGGGGAGGCAAATCGTAACCCCACGCAATATAATGGTCTATAAGTAAGTACCGAAGATATCATCAGGTGTGAAAACACCCCCAGGTGTGACGATAAAAGCCGCCATGCTTCCGCTGAAGCTCTACTTCTCTTGATCGACTTTCCTTTGTCGACCTGCAAACTTGATGTGCCAGGCAGATAGAATTCACCTTTTAGTTTGCTTGATAAAAAACTTACTTCTCACGAGCTTGCTTTTCAAGGCATCGTAATGTCCACGTCCTTGAGGCTTCCAAGAAGGAGCTGCCCGGGCTGCCCATTCGGGCTGCAGCTTCCCTGGCTTCCCACACCTTGCAAGTCTCATCACATCCACTTTCCTGTTAATTTCACATAATTGGTGCTTACTGCACCCATCAGCCTGTAACTTGGAAACACGGTTCTGTGAGAATTCGCAGAAACTCTTCCCATATGGGCGCTGGCATGCAACGCCTGTGAGCTGCTTTTGATTGCTATACTGTTCATCTTCAAGCCTATAGTCCCACTTCATCTGCTTTGCTCTCCCAACTGTTTTGAACACTGGACACGCATGTAGCAGTGCTTTCTACGGTACTCTACTGCAGCCAAAAAACATCATGCTTGCGCTTGACATGCACTGCAGCTCAAATACCACCTCAGTAATTTTTGACATTGCACGTTTGGTGACCCTGCGAATACCAACCATTACATGGTCATCCAGTGGTCATTGTTTACAAGCAAACTGAGCAGAAAAATTATCTTCGAAGTGCACCCCCAGTGGAAGGGAGGATCTTTGGCGTCCTTTCAATCTGAGCCTGGCGCGCACACAGCTTACATATACCTGCAGCTTGTGGCTCAGCTCTTGGCATCCATTTCATTTGGATTTACAAGAAGTATACTGTGGCAATATTTAAAACAGGACGCTCAAGCATCGTGCACAGATTCCCTCAATTTTCTCGCTGCTGCACACTCTCTCCTGCGCTTGGCCACCCAGAGCACCTTCTGGCAGTCCCTGGAGCAGTACTCGGCATAATTGCATCCCGTGCACAGCTGCAGCTTGTCGTTGAGTTCTAGGCAATTGTGGCACCTGCGCAGTCATTTAAAGGAGTTGCTCTTTAGTACAGAGCTCGGCAACTCCAGCATGGCAAGGCTTATGCATGGCCTTGTCATTTGGCATGCACCTATGATACTTCTATCTGCCACACCAAATAGATCTGTTTCCTCAAAGAAAGGCCAGCAGGCTACATTGCCAATGAGCATGGGTCCATGCACACGTCTTTCTGTATGCAGAATTTTCTATCGGATTTGCACCAAGCTCTGCAGGCAGCTGCGTGCTGCTGAAGGCCCAGGGGCTCTCCGCTGACAGATCTATGACGCCCTCCCGCTTGATGCGCGTGACCTGCCCGCAGGCACGGGTGGATTGGCCGGACGCCCAGGGTGGACCACTGGGGCCTTCATGCGCGTCCTGATCAGGCGGCGCGCTCGGCCCCGCCTCCTCGGAATCCAAGTGTATCTGTGGTGTCAGCGCCCGCTGCTTGCCCTTTCCTTGAGGGTCCGAAGGATGAGTCATCCTCAGCTACTACGGTTTGTTCAGTGCAGTTGGGAAAGGCAGGATACCTGACATGTCTGAGATATTCGTTAAGCAGCTGCTCTGTGAAGGGGAGGAGTTTATGCTGTGCAAACGCAAATACTTTGAAGCGCGCAGTCACTCCCAGGCTGCACCAGTGCTCCTATTTGAACACGATCTCTGCAGGGGTGTCCAGCCGCCTGTCTCTGGGAGACAGAACTCCCCCAGTTGTCCATCCGCGCCTTGCTCCTCCTTGCCTGCAGACCCCTCACACTCATTGCCTGTTATTTGCGTCCATAGCCCTCAGCGTGGGCTCCTCACCGTCACCTCATGCATGATGTCATTTATTGCAAACAGCTGACTGCGGAGCCACGCTGCTTCAAGACCGCATCACTGTGGCAACATTGACGTTCATTTGAGATTACAAAGGGACAGTTTCCAAGTGAGAAAACTCACTTTCTCACTTGCGCCAGGTAGCTGGATACTGTCACTGTGTGGTCTTTTCGGCTTCCATTCAGCAGCATGAGCTGGCAGTATGCCCATCGCAGATGGCAGGCAAAGATGCCATTTTTCTCTTTTTTGGCTGCCTCGAGCCCTGGCAGAATGGCCTGTAATTCCAATCTTTCAAATCCATTCTCATCCCTTGTAACGCACTTAGGCAAATCTCGAGATTTTTTTAAACATGGTGATATATTGCAGCGTTGCCCCTTGCACTATGCGGCAACACGTGGCACGGCAAGGCCCAAGAAACGGGGCACAACATAACATAGCATACAGCACAGTCAAATGGACTTGGGTGCGAACGGCGCATGTTTCCAGGCGAGGAATGCAGCATCACCTGCATTGCCGCCCAGGGATCATGCATGCCAGTGTAATTATAATCTGCCGCAGCTAAGCAGACCCAGCGCGCTGTGGGGTGCATTTCCCTCACTCTTTGCAAGCTTTTGGTCCGGTCAAAGGTCGCTCGGGAGAGTTCTTGTGGAGTCAGATCGCGCTGTCCTCCCAGCGCCGACAAAGCACTGATCAGCCCACACTGCAGCAATTCCTCCACCTTCTCCAGAGGCAGTCCATGCCTGAGCACACATGATGTTTCTGAGCGTCTGTGCATAAAAACTTGCGGATCTGCTTCATTTGTCGGTGAAGCGTTGCAGCAAGATGTGGCTTCACCACCTGTGTTGCCAGCTTTAATTTGCTGCAGCAGGATTACAAATTCAGGTGGTGAAGAGGATCACCTCCAATGATATCTGGACCATTTATGCGGAGGTTGATGAGCCTGCTGACGTCTTTGATCATCCTGGCTCATGGGATGTAGGGAATCGTAGAGGAGGTACAGTTTTGTCAGATTTGCCAGGCACTGCAGGCATCAAGACGGGCGCCAGACGTCAGCTGAAGAAGACAGATTTTGCACAAGACCTTAGAAATGGTGTTTACCTGCTTGTTTGCGGTATTGCTTCTTCAGCACAACACTCTGATACTCAATCTGACTAGGAGATACCTTAGTGGCAGTTTCTGGAGTGGCCAACGATGGTGGCAGCAGCAAATCAAAGTTCTCCAATTATGACTGTTTTCATTGAACCGCTTCTCTTTGCAGGGCTCACGGCCTTTGCCGTGCAGCACGAACACATCTCACGAGATGATCCATCGCTTTTGCTCCTACAGACGTGAAGATCCATCCCTGTAGGGGCAGCACAAGTGCTACAGGAGGTCTCGGTCGAGACCAGGCAGTAATTATGAGGTCTGTCAAGACATTGGTAACGCTTGAAACAAACCGGGGGGAGTTCTATGAAAGTAAAAAGATGCTTCAGCCGGCTTTGATGGATTCTAGCGCCTTCAGCTGAGTATGAACTCAGAAGCTACCAGGGTGTGGTGAACCTGTATCCCACGATGCGTTCTCGTCTTGATCAACGCAGCTCAGCAGAATCTGACATCTAGAACGGCTTTGGGACAGTCATCCAATGATCGGAGATTATAAAAAGAGCTTTGTGTGTTCCGAGAACCATCTGTCTCTGGGCTGCCCGTTGGGCAGCGGGCTCCCCCACCTCTGTGGAGAATTACGTCCTTAAAATTTGATTGGGTGCATCAGAGTCTCGTCAAAGTTCACAGTGGTACTGCCACTTTCGCCAGTGGTCCAGGCCATAAGCCTCATGTGCACATCCAGTCCAGCATAGTGGATGTCTTTTTGAGGTAATCTTCAAGAAGGCAGACTTCCATCTTTGCCGAAGAGAAATTACATTGAAAGTTTAAGCTGCTGTGGATGCTTCTGGCCTGTCACAGCCCTGATGTTGCTGTGAACTTTGCTGAGTACGCCAGATGACAATGTGACCACTCTCAGAAATTTCTGGCTACACTGCCGAATGTCCCACGGCCAATGTTACATAGTCTTCACACATGCACAACAATTAAAGTGTCTGTTGTCGAGGTGCTGAATCCATGCAATCGGCTCAGTGAGCTGGTCTCCCCCACTCTTGACATGCTCAGAGACCCCGTCACTTCCAACTTTCACACAGTGAACTGCTGCCACAAGGCTTTCACAAGCCACACATCTTCCTCATGTTGCCCCTGCTGCAGTGCACTCCTGCTTGTGCCCGCCCACCCAGTGCTTCTTCTGGCAGGCAGCAGAGCAGTACTTGACCTGCTTGCATCCAGCACACCACAGCAGGCTGTCGCTCAGCTCCTTGCATTGAAAGCACCTGCAAATCAAAGCAGTTCAGCCTGTAGAAGTCTCTTAAAAGCTGGCTCACATTTCAGGGGAGCAACTCCTTGATGGCATGTGTCACAAATCACCAGTGCATGCAGAGCCGGCTCTTGGGCAGAACATCCAGGATCTCAAGCTGACAAACAGCCATCAGCTGCGTGAGATAATTATAACATGTGCTTCAGATTAATGGAACACGTGTTCACAAAGAGGGCACCTTTAGTCGCTGTCTATATATACGAGATCAATTAAGACCTTTAATCCAGATCATGGATGGCAGTGTATGGGCTGGACACGTCAAGCTGCTGCTGCCCACACACTTTGACAAGCACTGCAGGCATCATGTGGTGAGCTCACCTGACATGCATGCGCTCCTGCTCAAGCCACTGCTGTGTGTTGGCTGGGAGCTGGGTGTCTGCAAAGGCAGGGTCGCGCTTGATGGCGGCCTTGAAGCGCACAGCTATTCCCAGGGGGCACCAGAAGTCCAATGGCGATGCCAGGGGGATGCTCGACACTGGTGTGTAGCCTCCGGACTTCTTGCAGCGGAACTCGCCCCAGCTGTCCAGATGCGCCTTGATCTTTTGCTGCCTGACGACAAAAGGGGACTCTTCAAATTCACTGTACTCAGGGGAAAGTGCGGCATCTTTCGGCACCGAAATGTTTGAATCTACTGGGGTTCATCACAGGCAGATCAAAGCACATACCTTCTTGACATGCTTCAGGAAATCAGACACTGTGATGACCTGGTCTGGGCGGCTGCCAGTCAGCAGCATCATGTGGCAGTACATCCACTGCAGTGGGCAGGCCTTCAGGTCATCCTTCTGCTCCTCAGCTGCCTTCAGCCCTGGCAGCAGTTTCTGCAGACACAGTAGCTCACATATGTTTGTGCAAGGGCCCCTGCCTTTCACTGCCTCTCACTGACAGCAAGTGAAGCCTGCTTGTCCTGCCTCTATGACACGTGCGGATGTGATGCTCCACTAATGATTCCAGAAGGACATCGAGCAGCAACCTGCCCACAAAAAGGATTGATGTGGTGATCAGGGTCATGGCACCTGCATGGATTGGTGGGGGTCCTGATTGGCGCCCCACTCAAAGAGCGCTGCTGATGCGCACACCCAGGTTGCTTTGGGATTGACTTCCTTCATTCTGACCATGTTAAGGACGTGGGCTTTGTAGTGGTAGTGTGAGACCCTATTATGGCCGGTCAATTCAGGATCCTCTCTCAACATTTGCATGGTCACATCCACAGCAATGCGGAAGACTTCCTCCACTTTGTCTGCAGACCAGCCATGCCTGCACATGCATCCCACGGCATGCCTGGCATCAACAGGCAACGCAGTGTGTTGTGTGTGCTCCATGTCTTTGCGGAATGCAAGCTGCGGCTTTGCACTGCGTGTTCAACGGATAACTGAGAGCCGGGAAGCAACCATACTGGGTCAACCAAGACCAGTATGGATGAATGGAGATTTCGAAAGGCTGTCAAGGAAAGCTTTGGTCTCCTTGTCAAGTCTCGGGAATATGGTTTCAAACATGTGGCACAGTTGAAACAGCTTGACCAGGCACTGCAGGCAGCAAACATCTCTGTCAGAAATTAGCTTCTGGATATATTTAGCAAGCTTGGTGAGTTACTAGCGCATTCCAAGATCATGATCCGTACTAGCCCAATTAAGAGGAATCGATTGTTGAGTGTGGGGTGGGATGATCTTACGACCAAGTCCATTTTTTGAGCAGCTGGGAATCCCTACTTTCACCATGGTTTCCTCGTCTTCCTTCTTGATCAATAGTGTTTCTTGTCCTCCAATCCAGTGGATCATTGTCCTGTGCAGCTTTTTGATCTCGATCTGGAGCTGCTCGCCCGCTATGACTGCTTTCATCGTGCCGCTTTGCTTGGAAGGGTCAACAGCTATTGCAGCGCAGAAGGAGCACAAATCTCGTGACTCTCCACCCTCATGCCTGACACAAGTCCCGCAAGCGTGGCCATCCATACCTGGCAAGGTGGCACACAATCACTCGAGTCTCAAGCAAGAAGGACGGACCCAGAACGCACACTGGCGAACACATATGCGTGATCGTCACTTTTTTAATACTGAGGATGAGTTTGATCTCTCGATCCACGTTTGTTTAGCGGGATTCTGGGTCGCAGACGCACTGTCAAGACTTCAAACAAATGACTTTCTTGGAAAACTCTTGTGCCGAGGTCCTTCCGTGTATCGGCCGTAGGTGGAAAGATCTCGACTCACACTGACATGAGTGAATTCACAGTGAAGATCGTTTTGCTTTATCTAGCTCCCAGTTTGCATTGTTTTTTCCGGTTCATCCCAAGGGAGAGTTTGCCAACGCGGGCTGCCCAACCGGGCAGCGGGGGGTTCCTTTTCAAATTCGTCATAAAGACTCTATAGTAATCTACAGAACGGCGATGCCTGAGTTACAGTGCCAGATTGTACGCCACTTTAGGGTACCCATCATGATGCTGACATCAGTAGCGCAATGTCTCGCATGAATGTCTTGATGCATGCTAGTTGCTGGCAGCATGCTGCTCAATAACCGTCTCAGCACTCATGGGGCACATGCACATGTATGAAAAAACACGTACCGCGAATGGATTTGTGAGGTGCAGAAAGTGATTACCTTTGCATCATTGCTTCCCACCCCACTGGGTGGTTCTCCAGGGCTTCCAGAGCCGCGAGCACTGCCGAATGCGCGCCAGAGACGTTGTCGTATTTTTCAAGAAACCCCAGATCGTGGGAACGAGATTTTAGCAGCTGCAGCAGGCCTGTCACCTGCGCTGCCCGCTCTGAGGGCATGATGCCAGACTGTGGGCTTGCAGCGGATGGGAGGGATACACCGCAGTACCCAATTCTTTTGAAATGCTGCGCTGAACTGAATTTATCCGAGCAGGCACAGCGCATGCATGCACGTGACAAAAATCTGCTTCACTGTCATGCATCCACCAGTAACATCAGCAAAAATTGCACATTCCTGTCACATCAGGGCCTACTAAAGTGGCCATGCATGTGCATGGATGAAGACATCCTTTATGCGGTTGAACTGCAGGTATGGGATGATCACCTTCATCGACACATGTGCCCTCTGGGATGCTCGTGAGAGTTTCTGACTTTCAAATCGAGCCTTGGAAGTATGGTCTCATACGTGAGGCAGGTTTCAGGCATAGGTCAGAAGACTCAAAGACTCGGATATAGCAGACACGCAAAAAGCGAAAAGTAGAGATTGTCCAAGCTCTAAAGGAACAAATTATTTCTGGGATTGGCCGTCTTGTATGTTGTCTCACTTTCAAAGCGCAATCTGAGGCTTCAGAATCTCAGAAAATAGGTTCTTGCACAGGACTTATTGTAGCGTCGGTGAGGAACAGCACTCAAAGCCTCTTTCAGAAAATTGCTTTGCAAGATTCGTCCAAGACTGATCGCTATCTCACGCAAAGAACCTGAAATCTTTTGGAAGAACCCTTTTGGCGTTCTCTCACAAGTAAAGGCCTGCCCGGCTGGGCTGCCCAGCTGGCAGCGGGGGGTCCGTCAATGCTGTTCTGCATAGTGACATCAAGACATCGAAGTTCAAAAGGTCTCTATTCTGCATGTCTTGTGGCCTGCAATTTAGCTTCTAGTAAATAATCTTGGCATTGTGAGGCAACATCTCTGTGGCGCCCCTGGTGCAAATGGTCAAGACAAACTTGCACCGTTGCATTCTGCTGAATTGCTAATCAGGCCTCGGAAGGAATACAATCTCATTCTTACACCAAAGATCTTATGCAGGGAAGAGGTTTGTCACTGCCATACCGAGCATGTCACCTCCTGGTTGTAAAAGCAAAATGCGATTGCTCCAGACTTCAGTATCTCTGACACTCTTCGGCTGCCCTACAACATTCTAATGACCTTGCAAACAACCCAAAGATGCCTGTCTCTCCACTGGAACATTTGGTTTGCTGCACGAGCTGTTCACAGTATCATAATACTTGAAACCATTGAAAGTGACCAATGATTGAGTCACTGCGCTCTAAAATTTTGGCGTTCCCTCCAGAGGGTGAGCATGCCCAACTCTAAGCTGACTCACCCTCATCTCCCACATCTTCTTCCTGGGATATTATTCGCGGCAGCTCGATTGAAGCCTCCTCACACTCCATCTTGTGCTGCTTCTTCCAGTGCTTCTTCTGGCACTCTTTGGAGCAGTACTTGGCCTGCTGGCAAGAGGCACACAGCAGCAGGCTGTCGCTCTCCTCCTGGCAGCTGAAGCACCTGCATGGCAGCACTTCCCAACCTGAAGCACATTTGCATGGAGCACCACGCACAGTAGTAAAGCCCAACATCACAGACTCGCTATTCAGAGCAGGTTCTTAAACACCTTACTAATATACAATGGCGTCCGCTGTACGTCTGCATGCATCTTTGGAAATCACTGCACAGCCCGGAGGTGCGCTGCAGCAACCTCTCACTTATCCCCTCCAGCCATTTCTGTGTTGGCACTTTCCCCACAAATGGCATTCAATCCCTTTAGATCCAGGTCATCCCTAACGCATTCATTCCAGGATTTGGCGGGTCTTTATGCATATTATGCTGAGAATATTATGCATAGAATGCTAAGATTATTACGAATAGAATGCTAAGTTGCAGACCCACCTGATATGGTTGCGCTCCTTGTCCAGCTGTTCCTCGGTGAAGGCCGGCAGCAGGGTGTCCGCAAAGGCTGGGTCATTTCTGATGGCTTCCCTGAAGCGCGCTGCCGCTCCCAGGGTGCACCAGTACTCCTCCTCTGAGGCCAGCATTGACTTGGACAGTGGCATCCATCCTGGGGGGCACTTGCAAAGGTACTCTCCCCAGCTGTCCAGCCGCGCCTTGGCCTTCCTCGCCTGCAGGCCATCTTAGTTGGAGAGTATCCTAGTAGAAGGATCTGGGAGAAAAGGCAGGCCTGTCAAACCCTGGAATGGTTGCATTGGGGAGGGAGCTGGACTCCATTGGACGGACATGCCATTGGTGAAGACAGTGCCAAGACAGGGAAGGCTGGAAACGAATTGCTGAGAGGCTGCTGCAACGCATGTAGACTGAGGGCTGTTATCAATGTGTACCAATATTTGATTATATCCCTTGTAAACTATCGGACTGCCCCAAGACATTATTTTTTGGAGATCAACTAATGCCTTGAAACGTTATAGGCAAGTCTATGGGCAGAGTCCAGATGCCAATGTGGCACGTCAGCAGAATGATGGAACATCAGAAGCGTACCTTCTTGACATGGGCCAGGAATTTAGAGATTGTGACGGTGTTGTCTGGGCGGCTGCCAGCCAGCAGCATGAATCTGGAGTACATCCAGTGCAGCAAGTTGGCCTTGAAGTCATCTTTCTCTTCCTCTGCTGCTTTCATTCCTGGTTCAACTTTCTGCAGGAACGCCACCATTCACCATCATCATGCAAATTATTATTTAGCTCTCATTTTGCCAAAAGGCAAGTTGCGTCCTGCAGGCAAGCTGCAGTCAAAGGCTGTCACAATCCTTCCCCTTTCTTAGATGCTGTTTGTGCCAAAAGAGAGCATGCATCCTGCAGGCAAGATGCAGGGAAAGGCTGCCACAATCCTGCTCCTGGTCAGACTCGCCAGATCCAAGCAAGACCCAATCAACAGTAGGCACGGTGTTCAGTATCTAAATCAGTCCCCAACAGAGACACTATGCATGCTACCAGCCTAACATGCACTCTTCCCTTCTGCGCGCAAGACGAAGAAGCCAGCGTGCACGTCTGACATTTTGGTCTGCTGGGTGGAGATTTTTTGCATGCAAACTGACCACACGAGCATTCTCAAAGGTAAAGTTATAATTGCCAAACAGTGTCATCGGGAGAAGCTGCACTCTCACATGTGCAATAAAGCAGGCCCTGCAAAGTGCAGGTAGACAGCATGTTCAGGGTGCAAGAATTGGGTGCAGGAATTAGGTCCCATTGCTGATTTACTGCTTCAAATCTGTGCAGTAACTCACCCGCATGGCCTGCAGAGGATCTTCATTGACAGCCCACTGGTGCCAGCCCAGATCATGGCAGCTCCAGGTTGTGGTTGGGTTGAGCTCCTTCATGCTGTCCATGTTCTTGACCTTCTCGACTGCCAGTGCATGGGTGCTGTCAGAGTTGAGGTACCCCCAGCGGAGCAGCCCTTCAAGGGCTTGTTCATGGATAGCCGGAACACCTCCTCCACTTTGTCCACAGACAAGTCCTGCCTGCAGGGACACGGCACATGCATGTGAGCTTCTGCTGGCTGCATGAGCACACCACATGCCAGCTTTGCCCTGTGGCTTTGGCATGTCAATGATTATAGTTCTGCATGCACCACACTGTCTTATTTGTCATGCATGGCAGGGTCCTAATTAAGAAACCATGCATTACGCTGTACTCAGCAGAGGTGTAGGATGCTGCATGCATGCAGGGCAGACAAGACGACCTACTCATGCAGCTTTTCGTCCCACTCGCTGCGGCGTTCCTTCAGCGATGTGAGACCAATGGCGAGCATGGAGGCGGCTCCCCCGAAGTTCATGTGCCCCACAAAGAGATACACAACCGGCAGAATCCCCAGCAACTTGCGCAGATTTGTCAGGCGCGCTGCCTCCTCCACAATGTAGTCTTGGCCATCTCCGTAATGGTCTGGACTCTGGAAATCTACGCACACAAGATGTTGCCAAGTGAAGTGCACTTGTCTGAGCCTAAGCGAACCATGCGCAGGCTTTTGACACGTGCATGCATGCATGATGGGTACTCTTGCTGACAGGCACCCTCATCAAGTGTCAGCAGCGTCTGTGGGCACAAGTATCTTAGGCACGGCTCTCATGCAGTTTCACAGCCTGCTGCTTGAGATAGAGAAAGTACTAAGTGGCTTGTGTCCAGAAGAGACTGCCCTACCTCGCTCGGCGATCATGGTCATTCCCAGCATGCCGAAGAAGGTCCGCACATCGTCGTCAATATCTGGGGATATGGTATCCAGCATGTGAAAGATCTTGAAGAAGATAGCCAGGCACTGCAGGCAACAAGCGAATCCTTTCAGGACTAAGCTGGACAAATGCATGCCATCAAGAAGTTCAGACCACTTCTCAGGCTGGTAGGGTTCAGCAAGAGGACTTCACCTTCGTTTCGTTTTCTTCAGATTCATGATTCTCTTTTGTGCCATCGCTTTTCAGGAGCTCTTTGATCTCGAGCTGCAGCTGCTCGACTTCTATGACGGTCTTCATTGTGCCGCTGCGCTTTTCAGGGCTGACACGTATTGCGGCACAGAAGGAGCAGAAATCCCTTCTCTCATGTTTGCGCCTACCACCACGAGGGCCTCTACAGATATGGCCTTCCATTCCTGACTGAGCAAAACACATACGAAGACTCAACATATCGTGCAGCAAGCCGCCGGCAACCCAAATTGGCACTGCTGTTCATAACGAAAACGCATTGCAGAGTCTCGTGGACAAACTCGTGGTCCCCCTTGTGCTACTTCCGTGGCCTCCTGATGTGGGGTATGCTGATCACAAGAACATCGTTCCAAGGGTCTCTGCGAGACGACGACAAAGGACTTTCAGGACACTCGAGTCTCAGTACTTGCACCTTGTGTCAAAGACGAAGCCTAACGATCTCGTTGTCAGCTATTCACCCACAAATTATAGCTGACAGAAGATGTAGAAAACACGCGTTTGAGATCGAGAGCGGCGTGATGGGTGCTGATGTGGTCTCCTCCAACAACGTGCTGCCCAAGGAGGTTGCCCGAATTGGCAGCTCCATCTTGACATCCTTCTTCGCATGTGGAAGTTCCTGCTTCTTTCTTAGAATATCAGGATATTTCAAATGTATGAAGGGTCAAAATCTTCATTTTCTTTTCCTGTAGCCTCCCAGCACCTTCACCGGTGCACCGGATAATGCCGTCGCCGCACATGAATGGGACAGCATGAGAACGTTTCGAAGGAGCCAAAGACATGCAGGTGCTTTTACCTAGACTCTGCCGCTGCTCTGTCTCTGTCAGCAATCAAGAAGCTAAAGCAAACTCTTTTATGTGCACGAATACAGGTGCAAAATGATGGCAACGCCAAAATGCCTAATGGGAATGCTGTTTCTAAAGTTTACTGCGGTACCAGGTTTTGAGCAGTCCTGATGCCCACAGGGCAATATACATGCAATTTCCGACCTGCTTGCTTTCCATGTAGGTGTAGCGGGCCAATACACATGTGCGGATCTTTACAGGAAGTTTCACTGTTCCTGAATGTTGTGCAAATGCGCATCTGACCCTTTCAGATCTGCAAATAGTCACTACTGGTTTCAGGCATAAGGCTGCTCGCTGACTGGGGCAGCAGCACTCCGGTGTCCACAGAAATGTAACATGCATACGATTGTTGATGCCGCAACTGACAGACAAGTATGTCAGTACCAAAGTTGACATCAATATCCTGGCACGCAAACTCCCATATTCTCTGATATGGCATCTTCCCTCAACGATTTGGTGGTTTTCATGTTCAGGGCATGCTCCTGCATCATGCCTCCGAGGCGCACCCAGACCCTGTTGCAATGCACTGTTGCTTGTGCCCGCCCAGCCAGTGCCTCTTCTGGCATTCCTTGGAGCAGTACTTGGCCTGTTGGCACCCGGTGCATGCCAGCAGCTTGTCATTCAGCTCCTGGCATTCACAGCACCTGCGAGCGAGCCACACCAGATGTTAAAAGCCAGTTTGCTGTGCTGCATCAAAGCCAGCACTTTATCGAGGGAGTAAGGCATCAATCTTGGCCTTCTCACTTGCATGTCATCCAGGGACTTCAGAACAGAGCAGCTCATGTAGCATCTCCACAAATTTGAAGGTTGCAGATATTGACTTCACCTCACAGATGCACGCTCCTCATCAAGCTGTTCCTCTGTGAAGGATGGGAGCAGTGTGTCTCCAAAAGAAGCATTGCATTTCACAGCTTCCCTGAAGCGAGCTGCCACGCCCAGAGTGCGCAAGAAGTCTTCTGGGGTGGCCAACAGGTTGCTCTTGACTGGCGTCCAATCTTTGGAGTCCAGGCAGCTAAACTCTCCCCAGCTGTGAAGCTGCGCTTTGCTCTTCCTTGCCTGGGAAAAATGTTGATGCACTCACCTTTTTGTTGCCATGCATTGAATTACCACAGGTCCTACTGGGATGTTCAAAACAATTACCAGGCGACAAGCAACACCATTAAAGATTGGCCCAATCGAGCGGGAATTGCTGCTGTGATTAATTGACCTTTTTGACATGCGCCAGGAAGTCAGACACTGTGATGGTGTGGTCTGGCTGGCTTCCGCTCAGCAGCATCATGTGGCAGTACATCCACTGCAGCGGGCAGGCCTTGAGCTCTTCCCGATGCTCCTCAGCTGCTGTCATCCCGGGCGCAAGATTCTACCACCATGGCTCGTAGATTTAGTGCCCTGAGTCCATACTCTCCAATACCATGTCTGCCAGGTTTGACTCCAGCAACTAATCTTTCAATTGTCTCTTCTAAAACGGGTAAAAACAGGTCTACACGAAGTGGCATGCTCAGCAGGAGGTTGCATGCATAGTTCTACGGTAACGCACATTGAGTTGAGATCTTGTCTCTCGATGGTGGCAGGAGATCACACTACAGAACTGGCCACATGAGAGGAGGATTATCATTATAAAGGTGGAGATGGAGTCACCTGCATGGCTCGGCATGGGTTCCTGTTGATGCCAAAGTGGTAGCGAGCAGCATACTCACAGACCCAAGGGCACCTTTGGTCCATGCCCTTTATTCTCCAGATGTTGCCTGTGGCATAGACATCGACTGTGGCCTTTTCATGAGGGTTCAAGTCATTCAGCGATGCCAAACTGAACAGCAAATGTGTGAGGCTGAAGCTGATCATGCGCTCCGCATTCTCCGCAGTCAACCCATGCCTGTAAAGGTGCAGCATGCGCCAAATCTCAGTAATTAGCTGCCTGAGTGGGCAACTATGATCACCAGTTAGAGGGTGCAATAACGTGCAGAAAGTGCTTGGCCACCGTATAAAACCGACACATGCCCCACCCTGCAAGAGGCTCTGCAAAGTGGTTTTCTACTCCCCCAGCTTGGTTCCAGAGGGTCGCTAAAGAGGGCGCTATAGAGGGGAAATGGAAGGCCGCACCTTTGCAGTTTAGTTTCTTAACAACGGAGTTTCTGCCTCTGCAGAGCTTCCAGGCGGACAAGTGCGGTGGGAATGCATTGGAAGAGGCTCAAGGCCTTTGGGGGTCCCAAAAGAATGGGCACAACTCCCAGCAGCTGCACCAATTTTGTCACTTTGGCTGCCTGCTGTGCAATGCGTGACTGGATGTCCGGATCGCGGAGATCCAAACTCAAGTCTGACCTTCTGCTGAAATAGGCTGCACCACTCACCGGAACAGATATCATATAATTATTTGATGCAGATCCCTGTGCACGCACGTAGTCACCCCAAAAAGATTCATTAATTATGGGCCATTGTCAAATTAGGCGCCCACTCCCAGGGCTTCGCCTGCGCAGCCGCCTTGTGATCAAAACAGCCCTTCAGATCAAGCTTGACGGATTTTTTGTGACATGGTCGGCAAGTCTTTAGCCAGGGAGTCATTAGCAATGGAGAGCCCCGCGATGCACGCCCTTCTTCAGGTAGCCGTCTCACGCCTTGTGCGCTCTCTGGAAGCGCGCTGCTTTTTAGATGTCTGCCAAGTGAGCTGTATCTGCGATGCCAGAACGAGCATATATTTTGCTGACTACTGATCGTAGAATCCTGGTGCTGCAGTGGCAGTTCAATGCATATCAGCTCGTGAATATAGCCAGCCATTC
>JADEYI010000198.1_pt1 | contig 109568 bp, 97 predicted proteins | sample 8542331 | NCBI WGS metagenome assembly JADEYI01 (sample SAMN16510988, study PRJNA670497) | mine drainage metagenome | isolation source: biofilm near Copperflume 1 | place: Germany: Marsberg coppermine Kilianstollen | collected 2018-02
TCGGCGCGCCGCTGACGCTCGTCGCCGGCGGCGGCCTGACGATCATCGCCCTGGGGGTGGTGCTCGCCTGGTACCCGGATCTGTGGCGCCTCAGGATCGCCGCCGTCGAAACGCCGGAGGGCGCCCTCCGGCCGGTGACGGAGGCCGAGCGACCGCCGGATCGATAGGCACGGACGCGTCAGCCGGCCGCAGCCGGATCGACCCGTGCCGGGTCAGCCGAGCCGCCGCATCCCCGCGTGGCCGAGCTGCCGAACGCCGATCGGGCGGTCCGGTCCACCCACGGCCACGACCGCCTCGGGCAGCGCCCGGGCGTCCCTCGCCACGACGTTGACGACGTTCCCCTCGCGCTGAAGCTCGCCGTCGACGAGGAGGAGGGCGTGGCGCCTGACGACACTCCGGAGTCGCGCCCAGGTGTCCGGCCAGAGGGTGACATTCACCATCCCGGTCTCGTCCTCGAGGGCGAGGAAGACCGTGCCCTTCGCCGTCATCGGGTGCTGACGGGTCACGACGAGCCCGCCGATCCGCACCGCCCCGGGCCGCCGATCCGCGAGGGACCCGTTCGTCGCGGCGCCGAGCCGATCGAGTGCCGGACGGAACAGCTCCACCACCTGCCGTTGCGCATCGAGGCCGATGATCGCGTATGCGTCACCGAGCCGTTCGGTCTCGGTCAGCGGCGGCGATCCGGGGGCGGGGGTCGCCGGAAGACGGAGATCCGACGGGCGTCCCGCAGCACGGGTGATCGCCGGGTGGGAGGCAGTCCGGTTCGCACCGACCACCTCGCGGAGCTGCCAGAGGAGTTCGCGGCGCGGCCGCCCGAGCGGATCGAGGGCTCCGACACGGATGAGTCGCTCGAGGACCTCCTCGGGGAGTCCGGTCCGCTCGACGACATCGGCCAGGCTCGTGTACGGACCGCGGGCGAGTTCCGCATCCAGCCGCTCCGCCTGCTCCTCACCGATGCCCTTGACGAGCCCGAGACCGAGTCTCACCCCCCAGCCGATCGCACTCTCGGCCGCCCACCGTCGGCGTGCCCCGGCATCCGGGACGACGCAGGCCGACGCCGAAGCCGGGTCGACGCCCTTCGCCCAGTCCGGCATCCCCACCCATTCCGTCGTCGTCCGGAAGCTGCTCGCGTTGAGGTCCACCGGCAGAACCGTGACACCGTGCCGCTTCGCGTCGTTGACGAGGACCTCCACCGGGTAGAAGCCCATCGGCTGGGCGTTGATGAGCCCGACGACGAACTGGGCCGGATAGAACAGCTTGAGGAACGCCGACTCGTAGGCCGTCCGGGCGAACGCGGCCGCGTGCGACTTCGCGAACCCGAAGCTCGCGAACGCGGCCACCTGGCGGAAGAGCTCCTCCGCCATCGGTTCGTCCATCCCCGGCTGCCGCAGGCACCCGTCCACGAACCGCCGGTGGAGCTTCTCCATCTCCCGGCTCGAACGCCACGTGCCCATCGCCCGCCGGAAGCCATCCGAGTCGGCCGGGCTGAAACCGGCGACATCGATGGCGATCCGCATGACCTGTTCCTGGTAGAGGATGACGCCGAGGCTGTCGCGAAGGATCGGCTCGAGGCTCGGGTGGAGGTACGTCACCGGCTCGAGGCCCTGCTTGCGTCGCAGGTACGGATGGACCGCGTTGCCCTGGATCGGGCCCGGCCGGATGATCGCGACCTCCACGACGAGGTCGTCGAGGTTCTGCGGTCGCGACTTCGGCAGCGTCTGCATCTGGGCCCGGCTCTCGACCTGGAAGACGCCCACCGTGTCCGCCGCCTGGAGCATCGCGAAGACCTCGGCGATCTCCTCCGGCAGGCGGTCGAGGTCGAGACAGGTCGCGCAGTCGTGCTCGATGAGCTGGAGCGTCTCGTCGATCGCGGCGAGCATGCCGAGGCCGAGCAGGTCGAGCTTGATGAGCCTGAGCGTCTCGACATCGCGCTTGTCGAACTGGACGACGACGCGGTCCTTCATCGTCGCTCGCTCGAGTGGCGCGATGTCGATGAGCGGCGCGGCGGTCACGAGCATCCCGCCCGAATGGATGCTCAGGTGGCGGGGGAAGCCATCGATGCGGGCACAGAACTCGAGCCAGCGCTCCCAGTCGGACAGGCCGCGCGTGCTGCCACCGCGAGGCTGGGGCGGCGGCGCGGGTCGTCGCTCGGACGCTGGTCGTCCCGGCGCAAGGGACCCCGGCGCGGACGCTGGCCGTCCCGGCGCGACGACCCGATCGCGGTGGGTGAGATAGCCGGTCCCGCGCCCGGCTCGAAGCCAGGCGACGCTCGCTGGCGTGTCGCCCGGTCCGCCCTCATCGTCACCGGGACCACCCGTCCGGGTGGATGGCCCGCCGGGCAACCCCATCTCAGGCTCGTCCGATCGCCGGAAGAACTGCCCGAAGCCACCCTCCGACTCGAGGTCGCGACGGACCGTGACGCTGTCATACGTCTCGAGTGCCTTCGCCACCCGATCGACGAGCGGCCGCGGGAACCCGAGCGCGATCCCCACCTCTCGCACCGCCGACCTGGCCCGGTACGTGACGAGATTGCAGACCATGCCGGTGTGTTCCGATCCGTACCGCCGGTACACGTACTGGATCACCTCCTCTCGCCGCGCCGACGAGAAGTCGATGTCGACGTCCGGATACGTCGTCCGGCCCTCATTGATGAACCGCTCGAAGAGGAGGTTGTGGCGGATCGGGTCCACCCGGGTGATCCCGAGGACGTAGGCGACGAGCGAATCCGCCGCGCTCCCCCGTCCCTGGGCGGGGATGCCGCGCTCGCGGGCGAACCGCATGAGATCCCAGCAGATGAGGAAGAACTCGGCGAGGCCGGTCCGTTCGATGACGTCGAGCTCGTGGGCGAGCTGGGTCACGACCGCCGGGGTCATCGGATGGTAGCGGCGGCGGACTCCCGTCCAGCACAGGTCCGAGAGGTGACTGAACGGCGTCTCCCCACCGGGCACCGGGAACCCGGGGAACCGATACCGCTCGAACCCGAGATCCACCGTGCACGCCGCCGCGAGCTCGGCGGCCGAGCGGATGCCCTCGGCCCAGGCACGGGCCGTCCGCGCGTCGTCCATCGAGCCGACGGCGGTCGCAGGGTCACCCGGCGGCAACGCCGCGAGCTCGCCGGCCGACTTGAGGTAGTGCTCGCCGGACGGGGACCGCAGGTCGCCGAGCGTGTCGAGCGTCCGGCCGTGACGGATCGCGGTGAGGACATCGTGGAGCTCACGATCCGTCGGTTCGGCGTAGTGGACATCGTTCGTGACGACGACCGGCAAGCCGAGATCGTCGGCGAGCGCCGCCGTCTCCGCCACGAGCCAGTCGTCACCGGGGAGGAGGTGATGACCGAGCTCGAGGACGAACCCCGCCGAGGCGACCGCCGAGCCCTCTCGGACCGCCGGGCGACCGCTCGCCGCCGAACCGCCGCTTCCCGCCGGGCCGCTGCTCCGCGCCGGGCGACCGCTCGCCGCCGAACCGCTGAACAGTCGCGCATATCGCTCGCCCACAGCCCGGGCGCCCTCGAGGTCACCGGCGATGAGCCGTCGGGCGATCTCGCCGTCGCGGCAGCCTGAGAGCGCGACGATGCCCTCGACGTGCTCGGCGAGGAGTGCCTGGGTGAACCGTGGGACACCCTTCGTCCCGGCCATGTTCGCCCGGGAGACGAGGCGGCAGAGGCTCCGATACCCGGCCGCATCCCGGGCGAGAAGGACGAGGTGCGGCCCGCGCATCGCGGGGCTCACACCTCGAAGGTCCTCCCTGACCACCGGCCGGTGTCCGGGAGGTCGAGCCCGATCGGGCCGTGGCCGAGCCGGCAGCCCGTCCACGGGGACGCGTCCCGCGAACGGCACTCGCGCGGATCCTCGATCCACCCAGTCCCCGCCATCCACCTCGCGGCGGCCGCGAGCCCCACCGGACGACCGTCGTGGCGGCACCACGATCCCGCCCGGATCCGGGACGGCCGGGTTGACGAGCTCGATCTCCACCCCGATGACCGGATGGAGGCCCGCCGCCTCGGCCGCCGTCGCGAAGCGCACGACCCCGTAGAGGCCCTGATGATCGGTGATGGCGAGACCGGTCAGGCCGAGACGGACCGCTCGTTCGATGAGCTCGTCCGGCGGCGACGCCCCGTCGAGGAACGAGAAGTTCGTGTGGCAATGGAGCTCGGCGTAGGGGGTCGAGTCGGTCATCGGGACCGTCCATGATAGAACAGATGTTCTACCATGTGATCCGCAACATCGCGTCCCTCAACCGCGTCTCAGAGCCGCGATGAAGCAGATCGTCCCGAAGGTCAGATGGCTCGCCCGACCGGTCGCCCTGACCATCGTCGTCGTCCTGCTCATCGAGGTCCTCCTCCCCCTCGCACTCGCCACCGCATCCGGTCCGGCGAGCTGAACTCGGCTCTCCCGGGCCTGGGGGTCCGGGAGAGCCGATACGAGGCACCTCCGTCGAGCACGCCACGGTAGGATGCCCTGGCACCCACCTGTCCTCGGCACTGACAGAGGAGACGACGCCGATGGGACCACGACCGCGCGACATCCTCGGAGCCGGCCTGTTGACGGTCGTCCTCATGGGGCTCGTCGTCCTGCTGTTCATCGGGAATCTCCATCCCTGAGACGCGCGCAGCCACCGCGCACGATGGGCCGGATGCAGCTACGATTCAGATCGGGTCGGCCGAGATCCGATCCACACGGTCTGGGGGTGATCATGCAGTCGGCGAAGCCTCGCGATCTGGGGCTCCTCGTCCTCGTCGTCGGCCTGTTCGCGATCCTCTTCCTGAGCTCGCTCATCGTCGGCTCACCGGCTGTCCGCTGATCCGGCCAAGGGCGGCCGGTTCCCTCGGTCAGTCGTACAGCCGTTCGAGATGCCATGTCCCGTCGACCCGATCGAGATAGACGAGGGCCAGCCAGCGGGACCCCACGATCTTGAAGTAGTCGCGCGCGATCGGATCGCGCCACCACGATTCGTCGATCCGCCAGCGGGCGCAGACCTCCACCGGTTCCCACCGATCACCCCAGCGGATCGCGGCGGGACGACCGTCCGGACCGAGTCTGGCCTCGATCGACGGATGCTCGCGGAGGAGGCGGGTCATCGAACGCCCGGCCGCGCGCCCGGACCGGAACCCGGCCGCGCGCCCTGGCCGGAGCCTGCCGCACCGGAGCCTGCCGCACCGGAGCCTGCCGCACCGGAGTCGATGTCCACCCACCGCCAGCGCGCCTCGGCGAGCGGCGCCTCCGGATCGACGATCTCCATCCGCCGGATCCGATCGTCGCCGAAGGTCAGGGCGAGTCGGGCGAGCTGCCAGCCAAGCCGCGACGCGCGAGCCGCCTGTGGGACGAACAGCGACAGCTGCTGACCGGCGGCCGGGACGACACCGGCGAGCTCCAGCTCCATCCGCTCGACCGATGCGGGCGGCGGCGTCCGCTCGAGGCGGGCGAACAGGAGGCGCTCGATCACCGAACCCTCGGCCGTGGGCTCGGGGAGTCGCTGGCGGTACTCGACGACGGGCGGTCCGGTGGCGGCCGTGACCGGACCGTCGGTCGCGGCCGGGGCGTCGAGCGTCAGTCGGAGGTACGCGTCGGCGGCGGCCATCCCGCGGCCGGCGAGTTGATCGGCAAGGACGGCCACGAGTCGATGGAGGAGGAACCGGAGCGGTTCGAGGTCGTCGACCGGCGGCTCGATCGGGAGGGCGAACGCGAGGCGTTCCGGCGCCCGGCGGGGCATGAACGGCTCCGTCTCCTCTCCGCGGGACCGGGCCCGGATGCGTCCCCCCTCCGGTCCGAACCGGGCGACGAGCGCCGAGCGCGGGATCTCCGCGATCTGCCCGATCCGTCGAAGTCCGAGCCGGACGAGTCGAGCCCGGATCTCCGCATCTCCGGTGAGGAGCGCGGAGGGGAACGGGGCGAGGAACGCCGCCTCCGCTCCAGGCGGGACGGATCGGAGCCCCATCCGTGAGAGGTCGGACCCCGCCGGGGTGGGCGCGGCATCGCTGGCGGCGATGAGGGCCGCGAAGCGTGTCCCGGCGATCCCCGCCCGCGGCGCGCCGGGCAGGAGCGTCTCGAGCGCCTCGACGACTCCCCGGACAAGCGTCGGCTCCGGACCCCACAGCCGCTCGAGGCCGTCGAGCTGGAGCTCGATCCGCCCGACGGCAGGGTGACCGGCATCCGTCTCCCCGGCCACGCCTGGGCTGAACCGGGCGAGCCGTTCGAGCACACGTTCGAGCGCCGCCGCGTCGGACGCCGGATCAGGGTCGAGGAAGACCGCCTCAGGGGCGAGTCGCTGGGCGCTCCCGAGCGACATCCCCCTTCGGACGCCGAGCGCTCGGGCGTCCGGACTCGCGTCGAGCACGATCCCGGGCGTCCATGGCTGACCGCCGAGGATCACCGGCCCCTGCGGGAACGAGGCGGAGCGCGACCGGGCGAGCCGGAGGAGGAGATGCGGCCAGTGGAGGTGGAGGAGGCGCATGGGTGGAGGTCCCGGGGGTCGGATGGATGGGGGCATCCGCGACAGGGGCGGTGGAAACGGACCGGATGCCGTTGAGCGGCATATCCCGGAGCAGCCGCTCATCGCCGAGACGACGGTCCGCCTCCCCGCCTTCGGCGTAGAGGATCCGCACCTCCGCCCGCCTCCCCGGCGGTCCGGACCGATCGCGGACGATCGCCACCTCCGTCCGCTGGCCGACGATGTCCCGCCCGAGCCGGATCCACGACCGCCGGACGAGCTCGAAGTGGAGTCCCGTCGACTCGGCGAGCGCGCTTGCCAGGTGCCCCGGCAGGCCCGGCGGCTGGAGGAGGACGAGGAGGGTCCCGGCCCGCCGGGCGAGTGCCGCGAGCCGATGGATCCGGTCCGCCGTTCCGCCATGCGGGCGGTGTCCACCCCCGGGCGGCCGCTCGACCGCGAGATCCGCAACGAGGAGATCCACCGTCCTGCCCTGGAGGAGCTGACCGGCCATCGACAGGCCCTCGTCGAGCGACGCCGGCGTGAGGACGACAAGCCATTCGAGCCGAACCCCACGGGCGACCGCCTCCACCGGGTCGAGGCCACGGGCGAGGTCGAGCCAGGCGACGATCGACCCGCTCGCCTGCGCCTCCGCCACGAGCCGGAGGGCGAGCGTCGTCTTGCCGCTCGAGTGATCGCCACGGAGCGAGAGGCCGACGTGGCGGGGGACGCCGCCCGGACCGAGGATCGCATCGAGCGCGGCGAACCCGGTGGACACGACGTTCCCATCCGCCGTTCCAGGCCACCGTGGAGCTGCGGCGCCCCAGCGATCCCGGAGGGTCGCGAGAACGGCCGTGACATCGGCGGAGGCGGTGGCCATCGCCGATCATGATAGAACATCTGTTCTATCAGTCAAGGCCCGGGCAGCCTCCGGATGGTCCCGGGACGGCCCCACGGTCTCCGGAACCGGCCCCACGACGCTCCCGCCCATCGTCACGAGAACGTCAACGAGCCCCATTACGCTGCTCGATACGATGACGTCCATCATGACCGCACCCCGCCGCGGGACGATCGATCCCGCCCTCCGCCCGCCCGGTCCGATCCTCGTCGTGGACGACGATCCGAAGATCGTCCGGCTCGTCCGGACCTACCTCGAGCGCGATGGGTTCGACGTCGTGGGCGCCGCGGACGGACGGACCGCCCTCGCGGCGATCGAACGCCATCGGCCGGCCCTCGTGATCCTCGACCTCATGCTCCCCGAGATCGACGGGCGGGACGTCATCCGGGCCCTCCGGCACACCGAGCAGGCGGACGGACGGCCAGCCGTCCCCGTCCTCATCCTCTCCGCCCGCGGATCGCTCGGCGACCGGATCGCCGGGTTCGAGGACGGCGCCGACGATTACCTGCCGAAGCCGTTCTCCCCCGCCGAGCTCGTCCTCCGGGTCGGAGCCATCCTCCGGCGCGTCGCCACCGAGCCCGCCATCGAGGTCACCGCCGGTGGCCTTATCGACGGGTCGGGTCGGCCGCCGCTTCGCCAGGCAGACCTCGTGGTCGACCGTGAGCGGCACGAGGTGACCCGGGGCGGCGAGCGGATCCCGCTCACGAACGTCGAGTTCCGGCTCCTCGAGACGCTCCTCGAGGCGGACGGGCGAGTCCTCTCGCGCGACCAGCTGCTCGACGCGGTGTACGGCTCGGATGCGACCGACGTCCTCGACCGGACGATCGACGTCCACGTGGGTCGTCTCCGCGACAAGCTCGCCGACGACGCGGACCGGCCGCGATACGTCATGACGGTCCGCGGCGTCGGATATCGGAGCGCGCCGGTGGATCCCGGCCGATGATCGGCCGGGGGATCGCCGGGCGGATCGCACTCGCGGCACTCGCCTCGGCGGCGGTCGGCCTGCTCATCCTCGTGGCGGGCGTCCAGATCGTCGGCTCGCAGGTCTTCACCCGGCTCATGGAGACCCACGGCAGTCAGGCGAGCGATGCGCAGGCGATGTTCGACCAGTCCGTCACGTGGGTCGTCGCCGTCGCGGCGGTCATCGCGATCCTCGCGAGCCTGATCCTGGCGATGGCTTTCGGCCGCCGGCTCGCCGGCCCGCTCGGACGGATTGGTGGAGCAGCGCGGCGCATCGCGGACGGCGACTACGGCGCTCGGGTGCCGCGTGACGGCCCGGAGGAGCTCGTGAGCCTCGCCGATTCCTTCAACCAGATGGCGGCCTCGCTCGAGGACCAGGAGCGGCTGCGACGGGATTTCATCGCGAACGCGGCCCACGAGCTCCGCACCCCGTTGACGAACCTGCAGGGCTATCTCGAGGCGCTTCGCGACGGCGTCATCACCGCGGACCGGGCGACGTACGTGTCGCTCTGGGAGGAGGCCGACCGTCTCGTCCGGCTGTCACGGTCGCTCGACACGCTCGCCGAGGGCGATGCCGCGGAGGGGCCGCCGACGCTCGTCGAGGTGGATCTCGCGGCAGCGGTGCGGGCCGCTCTCGAGCGGGCAGCGCCGGCCGTCGAACGGGCCGGCCTGACGGTGACCCCCGAGCTGCCGGTCCGACTTCCGGCCCGGGCGGACCCGGACCACCTGAGCCGGATCCTCGACAACCTCGTCTCGAACGCCGTGCGCTACACACCGGCCGGAGGCAGCGTCGTCGTCCGTGCCGAACGACGTCCGGCGGACTCGCTCGTGTCCATCTCGAACACCGGCGACGAGATCCCGCCGGACGATCTGGGCCGAGTCTTCGAGCGCTTCTATCGGGTCGAGAAATCGCGCGACCGGGCGCGCGGCGGGGCTGGGATCGGGCTGGCCATCGTCAAGCAGCTCGTGGAGGCGGGCGGCGGACGCGTCGGCGTCGAATCGCGCGAGGGTCTCACGCGATTCTGGTTCAGCCTGCCGGCCTGAGACGCGCCGGGCGGCCACACCGGAACGCGACCGAGCCCGTGCTACACTCTCGCCCGGTCGGCCCTCCGCGGACGCCGCGCCCCGTGGGGATGTAGCTCAGCTGGAAGAGCACCGCGTTCGCATCGCGGGGGTCAGGGGTTCGAGTCCCCTCATCTCCACCATTCCCTTCTGTTCGCGAACCGCATCCTCTCCTTCCCATGCCCCCGGCGACACCGGCGCCCTCGGCACCCGGTAGGTCGGTCGGATGTCGGTCGGCGACACGACCCGGATCTCCTCGATCAGGAGGCGCAGCAGCGCCTTGGTGCGCGGCGTCGGGATCTGCTCCAGGATCTCACCAAGGGCCTCGCTGAGCGACCAGGAGATGAAGGCGATCTCGTCGGGACCGATTGCCTGCTCGGTCACACCGTCTGGGAGAGCCGCCCGTTCGTCCTCGATCGTCCGGATGCGAGCCTGGAGGCCCTCCACCCGCTCCCGGCAGAGCTCCGGGCTCAGCTGCCCGGCTTCGAAGCTCGCGAAGTAGCGATCGATCCGGACCCGCAGCTCGGCGGCCTCGGCGTCGAGCGCGACTCGCTTTTCGGCATGGGCGACCTCGGACGTGCGCAGCGCGGCCTCCATCTCCTCGATGGCCGCGCCGATCAATGAGGTGTCGGCGTAGACCTCGCTCATCTGTCCGAGGATCGCCTTCTCCAACTCGTCCTTGGGCAGGCGCGCCTGATCGCAGCCCGCGCGCCCGTAGCGGCTCCGGGCGTAGCAGGTGTAGTAGGCGTAGCGGCGACCACCGCGGCCCCGTGCGGCCGCACCGATGAGGCGATGGCCGCAGCGGTCGCACACGATGGGGAGGCCGGAGAGGAGGTAGTCCGACCCGTCGGTGCGGCGCGAGCCGGGCTCCGCGGCGCGCCGTGCCAGGATCGCGCCGGCCGCATCGAACAGCCCTTGCTCCACGAGCGGCTCGTGATGCCCGATGTACCAGACGCCGCGGAACGGCACCTCGCCGAGATAGACCCGGTTGCGCAGGATGTCGAGGATCGCCGTGCGCGACCAGAGGTGGCCGTAGCGGGTGCGCAGGCCACGGGCGTTCAGCGCAGCCGCGATGACCGTCGAGCCTTGCCGATCTTCCGCGTAGCGGTGGAAGATCTCGCGCAGCACCGGGGCCGCCGCCGGATCGGGCGAGAGGCCGGCCGTCCCGTCGAGCTTGCGGTACCCGAAGGGGTACGTCCCGACCGTCCACCCGCCGCTCTTCGCCTTGCGCTCCATGCCCGCGGCGATGCGCTCGACGATCGAGGAACGCTCGAACTGGGCGAAGACGCCCAGCATCTGCATCATCATGAGCCCGGCAGGGGTGGCGGTGTCGAAGGGCTCGGTGGCCGAGCGGAAGGCGACCCCCACCACCTGGAGCTCCTCGATGAGGGTCCCGAGCTGGGCCAGGTTGCGGCTCAGCCGATCAACCCGATAGGTGAGGAGCAGGTCGAACCCGCCCGCGGCCGCGGCCGCCCGCGCCGCCGCGAGGTCGGGACGCTCCAGGCTCTTGCCGGAGGCCCGGTCAACGTAGCGGGCGACGATGTGCCAGCCGGGCTGGCTCGCGACATACGCGTCGAGGCGGTCGCTCTGGGCGCCGAGCGAGTAGGGCTGGTTCGTCTCGTCGGTGCTGATGCGGCAGTACGTCGCGACCCGCACGGGCGCATCCGCGCTCACGGCGTCTCCTCCCCGCCCTCGGTCGCCAGCTGCGCGATGCTCGTCCCGAGGAGCCGGGCAGCGTCGTCCGCATCGGACTCGGACAGCGGGGCGAACCCGGGGGCGCCGAGCCGGATCGTCCGCGCCACCGGCTTGCTCGGTACGAGCCGCTTCACGGCGGCCCCCACGATCGCGACGAGGATGAGCAGCAACACGATCGCGAGGTCGAGCGCGCGGTTGTCCCACGGTGGCCCGGAGCCGCTCGGAGGGGTGGCGGCGTCCCGTTCGTTCACTTCGCGGCCTCCGGCACGCTCGGCGTCGACCGCCAGAAGAGCAGGCTGTAGTTCTGGCCGAACGTCGCCTTCGGCCGGTAGCCGTGCGGCTTGTGGTAGACGTGGGCGCCGCCCTTCTCGCCCGCTTGCTCGGCCCACTCGGCCTCTGGCGCGTACTTGCCACACGCCGCGCAGAAGGCGTGATGGGGCACGAGCGCCGCGAGGCGGCGGGCCTCGCCCTGCGCCGCGGTGAGGTCGCGCCGCGCGCTCGCGAGATCCTCCTTTGCCTGCCGGAGGTCGGCCCTCGCCAACTTGAGGACGGCGCGTTCATCGCGCAGCTGCGAGGTAGTCGCCTTCAGCTCGTCGCGCAGCGTGCGCCCCGCGGCCAGCTGCGCCGCGGTCGCGGCTGCCTCGACCGCGGCCGCGTCACGCCCTTGCTCCAGCTCGGCAACGTGCCCCCGCAGCGTCTCCAGCTCGCCGCTCTCCAAGAGCCGCAGGCCATCGAGGATCGCCCGCCGCTTCGTGCCGCGGCTGAGCCCCAGACGATCCAGGAGATCCGACTCGGTTGGCGTGAACTCGACCAGGAAGCGGCGCTTGTACCGGTCGGCCGGTGGTGGTTGCATAGACTATATATACCACATACAGTCCATCGCAGAGAGCGGCCGGTGGGCCGTAGATACGGGCGAACCCCAGGAGACGGCAGGGTGAACGCGGATTGGACCGGTAGCCGGTAGGAGATCGCCGGTGAGGCGGTAGGCGATCCGGCCAGCGACCCGCTGCGAGACCGAGACCGCCGCTCGATCCGCGATGACCGACGTCGACCCCGCCCCCTCCTGCGCCGGGGCCGCCACAGTCGGACCCGGTCGCGCGCTCTCATACGGCCACCCTGTTGACGATTCACGTCCCCTCCGCCCGCGCGACCCGTCCCGAAAAGGGAGCCTCCCACGACCGTCCGATTCGCGCGGAGGCGCGCCCCGCTCCCAGACCTCCCCAAAGGAGGGGTGGGTCCTTCCGGAACGGGCGACCTTGCGCGGGGGCGCCCAAGTGCGCTCACCCGGCTGGGTCCGCTCGCCAACACGATGACCGCCACCCATCGTGCACTGTACGAGCGCCTGACGGTGGCACGACGTGGACATGCCGGGGCCGCATCGGCCTACCGGAGAACGTCGCGGTTCCAGCCCGCCCCACTTCGCGGACTTCGTCGACGGGACCGCAGGGTGATCGGCCAGACGACCACCCTGCATAGTCAGGTGGCTCTCCGGAGGCGATAGCCGCGTCACTGATACGCCGCGCCCGCTCAGGGTCCTGAACATCTCGTCTCCACGAACCACCCGAACCAAGATGCAAGGATCGTGGCCCGCCGTGCGTATGAGGAGCATGAGGATCCCGACGAAGGCCGCCGCGGCGTCATGAACGACGACGATCCGCGGCGGGCCGCGGTCGAACGGGCCTACCGGGCGCACGCCGATGACGTCTATCGCGTGGCGTATGCGATCCTCCGGGACCCCGACGCCGCCGCGGACACGACCCACGACGCGTTCGCCCGGGCCTATGAGCGGTGGGACCAGTACGACGCGAACCGTCCGCTCCGGCCGTGGCTTCACGCGATCGTCGGCCATCTGGCGCTCGACGCCCTCCGCCGACGCCGCGTCCACGAGCGGACGATGCCGTTCCTCCGGCACGTCGCGGAGATCGCGGCGATCGCGCCGATCGATCTGGCCGCGGGCCCGGAGATGGCGATGGCCCGTCGCGACACCGTCGACGTGGGCCTCGGGATGCTCAGCCCGACGGCACGGGCCGCGATCGTCCTCCGCCACTACTACGGCTACGACTACGTCGAGATCGGGACGTTCCTCGGCACGAGCGCCGGCAACGTCGGCTCGATCCTCAGCCGCGCCCACGCCGAGCTGCGACGGCGCCTTTCGGACGATGCCCCCGCCGACCGGCTCGGCCGTTCGGCGGTCTGACCTCGCGACCACGGAGACGACGATGACGAACGATCGACGGAAGACCGACCCACGCCTCGACGACGACGCCCTGGGCGACCTTGTCCGAAAGGCGGTCGAAGGATGGCGCATGCCGCCGGAGCGGCTCCACGCCACGACGTGGCGGGAGCGGATCGGACCGCGCACCGGTCGCTCGTCGTGGGGTCGCGGCCCGCGCGGTGGGGCTCGCTGGCTCAGCCGCCTCGGGGCCGCCACGTCCGCGGCGATCGTGGCTGCCGTCCTCCTTGCCCTCGTCGCGGTGTGGCTCGGTTCGAACCGCCCCGCGTCCGTCGGCGTCCCGGCGACGCATTCGCCATCCCAGGTCGCCGGTGCGGGGAAGACGCCGGTCCCGACCGCCAATCCCGTCTCGTTCCCGCCGGGCTCGTCGGAGCCGACTGCGGGTCCGTTGCCAGCCTTCGCCCTCTCCGGGCCGCCGCTCGCCGGCCGGGTGATCGCCGGGGCCGGCCAGGGGTTCGTGGCGATCGATCTCGCGACCGGGTCGGCGGGCGCCGATCTCGTTCCGGGTGCCACCTACGGTTCTCGGCTCTTCCATCGTCCGGGCGGTGGGTTGATCTGCGCCTGCCAGGCGTTCGCCTCAACCGACTTCGTCAGCGGGACCATGACGATCGAGATCCGCGTCATCGCCGCTGCGGGCGGGACCGTTCAGCGGATCCCGGTCGAGACGCTCATCGGGAACACCGATCCGTACGCGGGTGGTTACGACACTGCCGGCGTCGTCACGACCGCCGACCTCAGCCCGGACGGACGGACGGTGTACGTCGCCTGGGCGTACCGGACGAGTCCGCTCTGGCACCTCGGCATCGACGTTGTCGATCTCGGGAGCAGGACGGTCGTCCAGAGGATGCGACTCGCCGATCGACCGTCGATCGTGTCCGGATCGCCAGTCGGGATGTGGTTCTCCGCCCTGCGCGCCGCCCCCGACGGATCGAGCGCGATGCTCTCGATCGTCGGCCTCGATGGTGCGGCGGGGATCACGCGCGTCCTGGCGACGATCGCCGGCGGCCGGATCGCGGGCACGACGACCCTGCCGGTCTCGACCCCCACGGTCGGAGGGACTGCCTGCACCGCCGTGGGCGCTGAGGGATGGGCGACCGCGCGGTCGTACTACGCCGTGTGCGCCGGACCGGTGGCCGCAGTCGTCATCGTCGATCTCGCCGGACGCACCATCGCCTCGCAGTGGCTCGCCGGCACCGGCCAGTCGCTCGCGGCCTTCGCGGGAGCCGATGTCGTCGATCGGGTCGCCGGCCTCCTCTATCACTGGGATCCGTTCGCCCGGACCGTCACCCGGGTCGACCTCGCGACCGGTCGGATCACCGGCACGGCAACCGCCGCCCAGGCGGATACGGGCGGCGGCGGGCCGCTCGGCGTCCTCGGCGATCTCGGCCGGACCATCGCGGGCTGGATCGCACCGCAGGCGACGGCGAAGGTCTTCCTCCAGCCGGGACTCGCGCTCGCGCCGGACGGCTCGCGGATCTATGCCCTCGGCGTGGCGTCGAGCGGATCGGGTTCGTCGGGCGTCGACGTCTTCGACACCCGGACGATGACGCAGCTCGACCACTGGGCGCCGGTCGCGGATCTCATCTCGATCGCGGTGAGCCCGGACGGCCGATACGTGTATGTCGCGGGCGCGCCGGGTGGGAATTCCAGTCAGACATACCCTGCCTCGCTCGAGGTCTACGACACGTCCAACGGCGCGCTCCATCTCGTGGCAGGCGATCTCGGCTCAACGTATCTCGCCCTGGTTCCCTGAGGCGGCGTGAGGGCGTAGGGAACAGGCAGGCGGCAGTCGCGCAGTCGACGTAGCCTGAGCTCGCCGGGGTGCGGAGCGGACGGGTCGGTGGCCCTCGGCAAGCTCGAGAGCGACGCCACGTTCGCCCACGTCATCACCGCGGGAGTGGATCACCACCAGCTGGATCGACCTAGCCGGGCTGGTGCGGTCCCTGCCACGATCTGGCGGGGGGCCGCCGAGCTAGTTGTGAGTCCGCGCCGCGATCGAGGGGCGTCACGACGGGGATGCGCGATATCGGCCTCTTGCCGCCCATGACGGTCGTCGCGGGCGACCTGGCGACGATGCTCGTGAACGACCCGATAGGTCCGCGCGACCGTCGCGGCGAGGATGCTGGCGACGAACGATGGATACATCCGGAGCATCCGGCTAGTGTGCCGAGTCCAAGGTCCGCCGACAAAACCGCGCCACGCTGGCGAGGATCTGGTCGGCGCTCCTGGTCCAGATGAAGGGCTTGGGGTTCTCGTTGTAGATCGCGAGGTAGGCGAGGATGGCCGCCTTGAGTTCGGCCGTGCTGCGGTGGGAGCCGCGGCGGATCTGCTTCTCGGTGAGGAGCGCGAAGAACCGCTCGACGAGGTTGAGCCAGGAGGCGCTCGTGGGCGTGAAGTGGAGGTGGTAGCGGGGGTGGCCGACGAGCCAGCGCCGGATGAGCGCCGTCTTGTGGGTGCCGTAGTTGTCGAGGATGACGTGGACCTCGAGCTCGGGCGGCACGCTCGCCTCGATCGTGTCGAGGAACGAGCGGAACTCGACTGCCCGGTGACGCCCGTGGCACTCGCCGATCACTTGGCCGGTCGCCACGTCGAGGGCGGCGAACAGGCTCGTCGTGCCATGGCGCTCGTAGTCGTGGGTATGGCGCTCGACCTGGCCGGGCCGCATCGGCAGCATCGGCGCCGTCCGGTCGAGGGCCTGGATCTGGCTCTTCTCGTCGACGCTCAACACGAGGGCCCGCTCGGGCGGGGCGAGGTACAGCCCCACGATGTCGCGGACCTTCTCGATGAACAAGGGATCGGTACTCAGCTTGAACGTCTCGCTCCGGTGAGGTTGGAGGGCGAAGGCCCGCCAGATCCGGCTGATCGAGCTCTGGCTGAAGCCGGTGGTGGCGGCCATCGAGCGGGTGCTCCAGTGGGTGGCGTCACGCGGCGCCGACTCAAGCGTGATCGCGATGACCCGCTCGACGTCGGCGTCGCCGATCGTCCGCGGGGCGCCCGGCCGCGGTTCGTCGAGCAGGCCGTCGAGGCGCCCGGCGAGGAACCGGCGCCGCCACTTGCCGACGGTCGGCTCGGTGATCCGCAGTGTCGCGGCGATGTCCTTGTTCGAGCGGCCCTCGGCGGCCCCGAGCACGATGCGCGCCCGGACAGCCAGCGCCTGGGCCGTCGTCGGCCGGCGTGTCCACTCGGTCAGCCTCGCCTGTTCCTCCGCCGTCACGGTGAGCTCCTCGAGGGGGCGTCCCCTGGGCATGGCATCCTCCCGGTTCGTGCGGCCACGAGAGATGCCTCTATTATATCACACACTTCTGACTCAGGACACTAGACTCGCCAATGGCCCCCGCCTCTCCCCCGCACCGGACGCTCCGCTCTTCGCGGAGGATGGGACTCACCGGGCGACCGGGGACCGCTCGTCGCGTTCGGCACGTCCCGACGTTCCCGTGCGTCACTGGGAACGAGATGCCGCCGGAGTGTGCTCGAATGGAACATCGCCGCGAGACCGAGGATCTCCCACCGACCACGCGCGTGAAGCCGGCAATGCGCGGGCGTGCGCTGCCCCTTCCGTCGCTCGTGCCGCTGGTCGGCGCACTCGGCGTCCTCCTCGGGTTCATCCTCGCGCCCAAGGGAGTCCCGCTCCCCGCGCCGAGCCCCGTGGCAATCGCGGCAGCCTCGCCCTCGTCCACAGACGCGCCGCGGGCCATCCTCGAGCCCACGGCCGTCCAGAGCGCCGAGCTTCCACCGGGTGGCGGCCTCCCGTTGGCGCAGGCGTTGGCGGCGATGGGGGGGTGGGGGATTTGGGGGATGGGTGTGTCGCCGACGGCCGTCATCTCGGCGCGGATCGTCCGGTATTCGGACGTCTCATCCTTCCACGTGTCCCGCAACCGGGGGGTCTGGGCGATCGTGACCCGGGGGACGTTCCCGTCGATCTCCTGCGGCGGCCTCCGTCCGGGGACCCCGGCACCCTGCCCTGCGCCGGCGACGACCGAGCTGCTCGTCCTAGACTACCACCCGGGCTTCTTCCTGGAGAGCACGATCCCGGCGCCCCCATGACCGTCCGTACGACGCTTCTTCCTCGCGTGACGCCTTCATCGTCGCCACGGCCGAGGCGGCGTCGTCCTGACGAGGTTCTCGGGGCCGAGCGACGGCGTCGGGACCAAGATCCCGAGGGCGACGCTCAGTTTCAGCGCATAACTGCGCACATTCTCGGGTCGGCGGCCGCGCTCCAGGCGCTCACGAGTGCACCGCGTGCTGCCGGACGCATGTCAAGCACCATCCTGCGAGCATGCCTCGTGGCCGTGCTCGTGCTGGGTTGCAGCAATCCGGTGCGAGCCACCTCGCCGCCGACGTCAGCGATCACGCCGAACCCCTCGCCCGTGGCACACATCGAGGCGTACGCGGTCGCCTACGATGCTGTCGGACCAACACTGGTGACGCTGCTCGCCGATGGGTCGATCGGGGAGCGGCGCAGACTCGGCTACGATCCGGTTGTCGCCGTCACACCGGAAGGGATCTTCGTCGCCGCCCTGGATCCGCAGAATCCGCGCTCGGACAGCGCCGGTGGCCGCCTCAGCATGCTCCCGTTCATCGGACCCGATCCCGCATGGACGATCGGGTCTGCCCCTTCCCCCGTGGCCGTGGACGGGCCGGTGGCCAGATGGGCCGCGACATCATTCGCGGGATCCGTGTGGTACGAGAGCTCGATATTGGACGGATCGTTCTACAAGGACTCGCTGGTGAGCGTCGATCCGGCGAGCAGGCGCATCGCAACGATCGCCCTCGATGGCTGCGGAGTCGGCCAGCTCCTTGCCTTCGAGCAGGTCCACGCGATGGCGCTCGTCTGTGCCGCGCCGGGGCGGGCGTGGATCATTGCCGGAGGCCAGCTCGGAGGTTCGCTGCCGCTCGGCGCGTACGACATCGTCGCCGCTGCGTCGACCGGCAGGACGGCGTTTGTGACGGCGAGCCAGCTCGGCCTCATTGACGTGCACGATCTTGAACAGCGCGTCACCCGAGTCTGGGACTTCAGCCCCCTCCGCGCGGTGCGAGACCAGCTGCAGGTGGCGGGAGGTCAGGCGGCCGTCGGACTCGAGTCGGCAGCAGACGTCTCAGCGGGCGGGTTCACGCGCGTCGGTATCGTCACCCTCGCGACGGCGTCGGCTGTGCAGTTCGGGCTCGACCGCCCCGCCACCGCGCTCGCGTTGACGCCTGATGGCATCCTGATCGCGTCGACCGATGGGTGTGTGCGCCTGTACAGCCGAGATGGTCGAGGGAGCACCGCAGCGTGGTGCGGCGTGACGTCGGTCGCGCAACTGCTCGTACTGCCTCCCGGCCGATGAGGCGACGCCCACGCCAGCCGGATGGACCTACTTTTCACCGAACCAGTCGACACGGCCGGTGTAGACAACCATGGTATAGTCACTGAGTGACTACCGGCTGGAATGGTGTGATGCCGACTCCTATGGTCTCGCTGACTGCCGCTCTCCCTGTCTCCTGAACGCCCGTGGGACTCTCCGGCGCGCTCACCGCGCTCCTGCTCCCGGGCTCGAGCCACGGCTATGAGCTCCACGCGACCCTGGAAGCCGAACTCGGATCGACCTGGGTGACGCGCCCGGCACAGGTGTACCTGACGCTCGGGCGCATGGGCCGCGACGGCCTCGTGACGAGCCAGCGGATCCACCAAGAGACGCGGCCTGACCGGCAACGCCTCACCCTCACCGAGGCAGGACGGCGCGCGGCCGAGGATTGGCTCGCCAGTGGGCCCGCCGACGAACTGGTCGTCCGCCTCGCCGTGGCGCGCCTGGTCATCCCCGAGCGCCTGCCCGCGCTCGTCGCCGCGATGATCGACGAACGGACGACGGCACTCCACCGGCTCCGCGCAGCCCGCGCGGAAGACGAAGGAGGGTTCCGGGCGGAGGCCCGCGATGCCGAGATCGGCGCGGTCCAGGCGCAGCTGCGCTGGCTCGACGGGCTGCGTGACCATCTCGACGAGCTCCTCGCCCGACCACGCAGGAGGCCGCAGGATGACCGCGCCGCTGCGTCTGCCTGAGCGGCATCCGGCCGTCGCCCTGGCCGGCGTCGCACGCACCTACGCCAGCGGTGCCGACGTCGTGCGCGCCCTCGAGGGGGTCGACCTGCGCGTCGCGCGGGGCGAGGCGGTCGCGATCACCGGGCCGTCGGGTTCGGGGAAGACCACGCTCCTCAACCTCGTGGCCGGACTCGATCGGCCGACCGCCGGCACGATCACTGTGTTCGGGACGCGCATCGAGGACGCCTCGGAGCGCGAGCTGGCGGAGTTCCGCGCCCATCATGTGGGCCTTGTCTTCCAGGACCCGCACCTGCTCTCCGGGCTCACCGCGCTCGAGAACCTGGTCGCGGCGCGGCTCCCCTGGGGGCGCTGGCGAGACCTGCAGGACGAGGCCCGTGCGCTCTTGACTGAACTCGGGCTGGCCGACCGGCTCGATGCGCCGCCCTCGCGCCTGTCCGGCGGCGAGCGCCAGCGCGTCGGCCTCGCCCGCGCGCTGATGGGGAGCCCGGAGCTGCTCCTCGCCGACGAGCCGACCGGCAACCTCGACGCCGCCACGACCGAGGGGCTCATCGGCATGCTCGAAGCCGTGCGCCACGAGCACGACCTCACCATCGTGCTGGCCACCCACGACCCGGCGGTGGCGGCGTTCGCCGACCGGGTCGTGCACCTCGTGGGCGGGCGGGTCGACGGGGAGCGCCGCCTCGATCGCGCAGGTCCGCTCGAAGCGCGGGCGCTCGAAGACCGATGATCAGGCTCGCGCTCCGAGGCCTGCTCGCCCGGCGCGTGGCGACGGCGCTCGCTGCCGCTGGGCTGCTCACCGCGGTCTCGGGGTTCCTCGTCCTGGCAGGCGTGTCACGGACGACGCAGGCAGTCCTCTCCGGCGACATCGCACGCGCCTGGAACACGCCCTACGACATCCTCGTCCGACCCGCCGGCACGCAGACCGCCCTGGAGCGCAGCGAGGGCCTCGTCCGACCCAACTTCCTGTCGGGCGTCACGGGCGGGATCACCACCGTCGAGCTGGCCGCGGTCCGGTCCGTGCCGGACGTCGAGGTCGCTGCGCCGATCGCCGTGGTTGGCACCGTCCAGTGGCCAGCCGGATTCCCGGTCGACCTACGGACCGTGATCGGCCCCGGGCCGATCACGGTCCTGCGCGTGATCGCCACCTCGAGCGGCGAAGCCGGCCTCTCGCACTACGCGCCCCTTCCGGCCAGCTACCTCGTCGTCGCACCGCAGGGACGGATCGTCCACGAGTCCACGGGCGGCGCCGCGCCCACGAGCGCGACGTTCCTCGAGGTCGGCACAACGAACGTCGCCTGCACCCCACCCGTGGCCTGTTACGGGGGCCTGACGCCCGACGCGGCCACCGCGGGCGCCCTCGCCTCCGGCACACCCGGGATCTTTCTCGGCTGGCCGGAGCCGATCGTGGTGGCCGGCGTCGATCCGGTCGCCGAGGCGCAGCTCGCGCACCTCGATGGCTGCGTGGTCGCCGGCCGCTATCTGCGCGCCTCGGACACGCCGACCACGATCCAGGTGCAAACCGGACCGCAGCCGGCCATCCCGGTGTTGGTGAGCAGCCGGAGCTTCATCGACGAGACCGCCCGGATCACCGTGGAGCGGGCAGCGGACCCGTCGGCCGTCCTCGTGGGCGCGGCACCGGGCAGCCTCGGCGCATGGGCACCGGTCAGCGAGCAGACAGCCACGGCCAATGACGCGTATCAGGCCTACCTCTCGACCTTGGTACACGGCGACTACTACGACGCCTCACCCCATTGGACGGTGGGCCCGGTGACCTACCGCGAGGTCGGACCCGATCACCTCGCCGCTGAGCTCCAGCCGGCCGATCCCCGCGTCTACGAGAGCCAGACCACGGTCCGCGGCGGTGCGAGGCCAGCCAGCCTCGCGCCCGTGGAGGCGTCCGATGTCTGGTTCCGTTCGATCGCGCGCCGGGACCAGATCCCCCGCGCCGAGCTCTTCTCGCGCTGGCAGCCCGTGGGCCAGTACAACCCCGACTGCCTGCCGGGCTTCGATCCGCTCGCCGGCGGCCGTCTCGAAGCGTACGGGCTGCCCGCCGTCCGCCTCGCTGACGGCCAGGCCCTCGGACCGACTCGCTCGCTCGCCTCCTACGTCAACAGTCCGCCGCTCGTGCTGACGACGCTCTCAGGCGCGGCCTGGCTGTCGGATCCGGCGCGCTTCGTCGGTGCCCCAGGTGCCGCCTTCATCAGCGCGATCCGCGTCAAGGTCGCGGGCGTCGACACGCCCGGTTCGGCGGCCGAGGCAAAGCTCGCGGCGGTGGCCGCGGCGATCCACGATGCGACCGGGCTGCAGGTCGACATCGTCAAGGGCTCCTCTCCGCGGACCGTCCTTGTCGACCTGCCGGCAGGTCACTTCGGGCGACCAGCTCTCACCGTGAGCGAGGGCTGGTCGGACAAGGGCGTGGCGGTCGGGTTCGTGGAGGCCGTCTCGGCCGAGGACCTCGCCCTCTTCGCGCTCGTGCTGCTGGGCGCGGTCCTCTTGGTGGCCGACACGGCGTACGTGGCCGCGCTCGGGCGGGGGCCCGAGCTGGCCATCCTGCGAGCGATCGGCTGGTCGGGGGCGCGGATCGCCTGGCTCGTCGAGGCCGAGATGCTCGTGCTCGGGCTCGCGGTCGGCCTCCTGGCGATGCTGGTGACGCTCGCGCTCCTGCCGCTCGGGCTGGTGCTGGCGCCCTGGCAGCTCCTCGGGGCGCTCCCGCTCTCGCTCGCCGTGGCGGGGATCGCCGGTCTCGTGCCGGCGCTCCTCATGCTGCGGGGCCGGCCGATCGGGCATCTGGCCGGTCTCGAGCCCGCGCGTCGCAGCCGGCCCATCCGCTGGCTCAGCTGGCTCGCCGTGTCGGATCTCCTCGGGCCGCGGCGGGTCGAGACCGCGCTGGGGGTGCTGGCGGTCGGGCTCGGCGCGCTGCTCGTCGGCTCAGTGACGCTCGTCGCGCTCGCCTTCAACGGCCGCCTCGACACGACCGTGCTCGGGGTCTACCTGACGGCCCAGGTGCGGCCCTTCCACCTGGTGATCGCGGGCCTCACTCTCGGGGTCGGCGCGCTCGCCGCGGGCGAGATCGTGAGCCTGGGGTACCTGCGCCGGGAGGCCGCCTTCGCCACTCTGCGGGCGATCGGTTGGTCGCCCCGCCTGATCATCCGCTTCCTGGTCGTCCAAGCCCTGACCATCGGCCTGCTCGGCGGCCTGGTGGGCGCGGGTGTCACATTCGTCGTGGCGCGGGTCCTGGAGGCCGCGGCGGGACCGACTGCGTTCGGCGTCGCCACCGCGATCGGCGCGGCGCTGGTGGCCACGCTGGCGGCCGCGGCGGGCCCGGCGGTGCTCGTCCGACGTGCTGTGCCGGCCGCGATCCTGCGGGGGGAGTGACCGAAAGGCCTCGGGCGGGGTCGCGGACTGACAGCACCGGCGCACCGTGCGCGAGCCATGCGTACCCGGAAGGACTTGCCCCTCCTTCCGGAGCGGCCAATCTGACCGCGTCGATCGAGCACCGGTCGAGCCGTCTCACCGGACCCCCGATGGCGGGTGGGCGCGACAGGCTACTTCCCCGGGTCCGGCCGTGCCGGTTGCGCATGTGGGGCATGCCCTGACCTCATCGGGGTGACGAGCGAGTCCACCGGCGGCGCTCCGGTCGCCTGGCGGCGCAGCTCCGGGGGCGGATACTCCCCGCACCAAAGACTGAACCTTCGGTGGTCCGTGCGGTCCTCTATGACAGTGCCCGAGAACAGCAGTCAGCGCGGACTCGTCGAGCGCGCGCAGCACGGCGACGGCGAGGCGTTCGCCCGGCTCGTGTCGAACCATCTCGACGCCTCGTGGCGGTTTGTCCGGGCGATCGGAGGCGACCGTGTCGACCCCGACGATGTCGTGCAGGAGGGGTTCGTGATGGTCTGGCGTGATCTCCCGCGACTCCGCAACGCGGACGCGTTCGAGCCATGGCTCCGGGCGGTCCTCGTCCATGCGACCCGCCATGCCCTCCGCCGTGACGGTGGGGTCCGCCTCATCAGGATCACCGGGGACTCCTCGTCGGACGCGATGGACCGCAGCGCCGCCATCCGCGCGGACAGTCTGGTCGATCCGCACCTCGAGCCGGGCGCCTCGCTGGCGAACCGCGATGCGGTCGCGCACGCCTTCGGCCGACTCTCGGTCGATCAGCGGACCATCCTCGCCCTGCACTACCTCGAGGGCCATCCGCTGGAGTGGATCGCGCAGGTGATCCGATGCCCGCTTGGCACGGTCAAGTCGCGCCTGTCCGGTGCCCGCTCCGCCCTGCGGGCGGCGCTCAGCGCCGAGGATCGGCCCGCCGATGACTGACATGCTGCCCGACCACGACCCGCGAGACGGACTCGACGATGGCCTTCGGGAGCTGCTCGCCGCCCGCGCTCTCGGCTCCCCCGGCGCTGGCCTCGAGGCGCGCATCCTCGCGCGGGTGGGCGAGACCCGGCAACGGCGCCGGCGCGCCTTCATCCCTGAGCGGTGGTCCGGCGCGTGGCCAGCGACGTCCGGGTCCACCCGTGCCGTTGCCCTCGGATCGATCGGCCTCGCTGCGGTCGTCGTCAGCGCGCTCATTGGGACCGCGCTGCTCAGAGCGCCCGCGGCGACCGAAGCACCCGGTGCAATCGGGCCCTCGGGTGCGGCCTCACCTGCCCCGACCGACGTTCCGGCGAGCGTCCCGCCTCACGTCGGCGGCACCTGCCCGCTCACGCCCATCACCCGCCTCGCCGGTGGCTCGGCACCGGAGGTCGATGTGAGCGGTCTCCGCTGGCGATGGGGTGGCGTACCGTGGATCGCCGGGGTCGATGAGAAGGTCGTCTGGCTTGACGATGCCGGAATGATGCCCGAGCCCGGCGTCTCGGTGTTCGCGATCCAGCTCGACCTGCCGATCCTCGTCGACGGCCGTCCGCTGACATTCGCTGGGGCCGCGGGCGGAGCCATCTACGCCGCCACCACCGACGCCCAGTGGGCCGCGCAGATCCGGCTGCCGCGTCCAGGGTGCTGGCTCCTCACTGCCGTCTGGTCCGCGGGAGCGAGCAGCGTCGTCGTTGCGGCGGCACCACCTCCCGCAACGGCCAGTCCGGCGCCATCCACTCCCGGTTCGGTGTCGAGCACGCCGCTCGCCACCTGCCCGGCGACGCGGCGACCGACGGCCCCCCCACCGTCAGGGTGGCCAGGGCCGGCGATCGTCGATGGCCCCTTCCGATGGCTCCTCCCACCGAGTGCGACCTGGCGGATCGGAGGCGACGGCGACAAGCTCGTCCTCGACTCGCAGATCGGCTGGGACATCGGCGACATGCGGATCATGGCCATTCCCCTGGCGCGAGCGGCCGCCGTCGGCTGGCTCCGGGCGACGGCCGTCGGCGGCGACATCCCCCCGGGCTTCGGTGGCGGCACGATGGGCTTCGGGGTCACGCTCCCGGCGCGCGATTGCTGGGCGTTCGTCTACCTCGCCCCGCACGCCACCTCGACGATCGTCGCCGACCTGCGCCCGTAGCGTCGACGAGGAGGCGCCCCAACGTCCGATCAGGCGACCACCGATCGACCGCCGGTCGACCGCCACCCTCGCTTGTTATCTCGGCCTCAAGCCCATTCAGCCCCGACCAGATACTCTATCGGCGGCTGCGGTCCGCCAGCACCAATGAGCAGCGAACCCTTCCCGCCGGGCGGTTCGCGGTCTGTCGGGCGCGGACCACCAACATCCCCGGCCTGCGCTCGGTCAGACTCGGCCTCGAGGCGGCACCACCGTTGGACGATCCGGCGATCTCCCCACCCTCCGACGTGACGAACCACCAGGCTCGGGCGCAGGCCCGGCTGGCGGGTCGCGCGCTGCGCCGGCAGGTCGCGCGATCGGCGCACGCCGCCTGGATCCCGCCGGCCGACCGGCCGGACCCGATCTCGCTGCTCGAGACACAGGCCCGGGCTCGCCTTCCGGAGCTGGCCCCGATCCGCTACGGCCGGATGATCGCCTCCCCGTTCGGATTCCTCCGCGGATCGGCCATCGTGATGGCCGCCGATCTGGCGCACTCACCGGCGACGGGTCTCACCACCCAGATCTGCGGCGACGCCCATCTCTCGAACTTCGGGATGTTCGCCTCGCCGGAGCGGAACCTCGTCTTCGACGTCAACGACTTCGACGAGACCCTCTGCGGACCCTGGGAATGGGACGTCAAGCGTCTGGCGGCAAGCGGCGTCGTGGCGGCCAGGACCGTCGGTCTCTCCGGGCGCGACGCCCGGGAGGTCGCGGAGGCCGCCGTGCGGTCCTATCGGGAGCGCATGCGCGCGCTCGCGGACCTCACGACCCTGGCCGTGTGGTACCGGCGCATCGACGCCGCGGAGATCGCCGCCGACCGGCGCAGCGGAAGACTCCTCGAGGGATTCCTCGGGGCAGCCCGGCGGCACCACGACGAGAACGCTCGCTCGCGCCTCCTCACGCAGACGAACGGACAGCTGCAGTTCGTCGAGGACCTGCCGCTCATCACCCGCGAGCCGGCGGCAAGCGAACAGTTCGAGGCGATCCACGAGATGTTCGCGTCGTACGCGAACCGCCTTCGGTACGACTGGCGCGTCCTGCTCGACCGCTACGAGGTCGTCGACGTGGCACGTCAGGTCGTGGGCGTCGGCAGCGTCGGCACACGCACGTTCGTGGCCCTCCTGGTCGCGAACCGCAGCACCGTCGATCCGCTCATCCTGCAGCTCAAGGAGGCAGACGCGTCGGTGCTCGAGCCCCACCTCGGGAGGAGCCCGTTCCGATCCCACGCCGAGCGCGTCGTGAACGGCCAGCGCGTGATGCAGTCGGTGAGCGATGTCTTCCTCGGCTGGAGTCGCAGCCCGCTCACCGGCGTGGATTACTACTGGCGGCAGCTCTGGGATTGGAAAGGCTCGGCGGCGATCGAAACGATGAACCCGGAGGAGCTCACCTTCTACGCCAGCCTGTGCGGGCAGGCGCTGGCCCTGGCTCACGCTCGCGGCGGCGATCGGCTCGCCATCGCTGGCTACCTCGGCACGTCCGACCGATTCGACCGCGCGATCACGGACTTCGCCGAAGCGTACGCTGAGCAGGTGGAGCGCGATCACGCAGCACTCCTCACGGCCGTGAGGCAGGGACGGATCAGAGCCGATCCCGGGATCTGAGCAGCTTCCGGGCCCGCGGCCGACGCTCGCGCGACGCGGACCCGCGCGTACCACCGATGGAGGAGCACGGATGAGCCGCCAGGCGTCGTCGATCGAGGAGGGCCGCTTCGATTTCACGGACGCGCAGTTCGAGTGGCGGCGCCTGTTTTCAGAGGCGCTCGGGACCTTCTTCCTGGTCCTGGTCGCCGTGGGCGGCGGGATGGTCAATGCCAGGTTCGGCGGCGGTGTGCTGTCCCTGACCGCCCAGGTCACCGCGCCGGGTCTGATGGTCGGGGCGATCATCCTGTTCATGGGCGCGGTCTCCGGGGCGCACCTCAATCCGGGCGTCAGCATCGCCTTCGCCCTCCGCGGCGACTTCCCGTGGCGTCGCGTGCCCGGGTACATCGTGGCCCAGTTCGTCGGCGCCATCCTCGCCACCCTGCTCCTCATGGTCTTGCTCGGCCGGCAGGGTGCCGCCGGCCTCACCCTGCCCGGCCCCGGCATCAGCGACATGACGGCGGTGGTGTGGGAGGTCATCCTCAGCGTTGGCCTGGTCAGCACGATCCTCGGCACGTCCTCGGGGGCCCAGAACATCGGCCCCATGAACGCCATCGGCGTGGCGAGCTACGTCATCCTCGCCGGCCTCTTCGGCGCACCCGTCAGCGGCGCCTCGATGAACGTGGCCCGCTCACTCGGCCCGGCGCTCGTGCTCGGGGACACGACCGCGTGGTGGGTCTATCTCGTCGGACCGCTCGTCGGCGCCGTCATCGCGGCCGGCATCGCGTACATCCTCCGCGGTCCCGGTGGCGGGTTCTACGGCACCAAGGCGGCGGAGGGCACGCTCGGCTGGCTGTGGCGGCCCGGGCCGATCGAGACCACGGTCCCCGGCACGCCGGAGGAAGCCATCGCCCAGGGTGATGCGACGTCGCCCGACCGTTCACGGCGAGGCTGACGAGGCCGGCGCCGTCTCGTGCGGATGCGGCACCGCGCGGGCGAGGCGGATCCCCCGCGAAAACACGAAGAGGAGACTCGTCAGCGCCGTCCCGACCGCGATGACGACGAGGGTGACGCCGCCATGCACCGCGTCGAGGAGCACGCCCCCGACGAGCAGGCCGAGCGGCTGGATCCCGATCGAGATCGTGCGGGCCGTGCTCCCGACCCGACCGAGGAGCTCGTCCGGTGAGCTCGAGGCCCGGACCGTGACGTAGGCGACGAGGACGATCGACTGGCTCGTCCCGGCCACGAGCGCGAGCCCGGCCATGAGCGGCAGCGACGCCGTCACCGCCATCCCGAGGACCGCGATGGCGACGATGAGATTGCCGATGAGAAGGTGCGGGGCGAGCCGCCCGGTCGCGAGCCGGCCGGCGAGGAGAGCACCCACGAGCGACCCGACGCTGTATGCGGAGATGATCAACCCGAACGCCGACGGCCCGAGCGCGCGGTCGATCGTGAGGTAGTAGGCGACGACCTCGATGATCGGCGCCGAGACCAGGCTCACGAGTGTCCAGAAGGCGATGAGATCCCGCAGGACGGGATGCTCGAGGATGAACCGGACCCCCTCCGCCATCTCCCGCCGGAGGCTCGTTCGTTCGCGTCGTTCGGCCCGCCGGAGCGGCCGCCGGACGAGGAGCAGGCTGACCGCCGAGACCGCGAAGGAGGCCGCGTCGATGACGAGGGTCGGTGCCGCGCCGATGCGGGCGACGAGCAGCCCGGCGATGCCCGGACCGATGATGAAGCTCGCGCCGCTCAGCGCCTCGAAGATCCCGGTCGCCCGGGCGAGCTGCCGCCTCCCCACGAGGTTCGGGACCGCGGCTGTCCAGCCGGCCATGAAGACGACGCGGCAGGCATTGATCGGGAACGCGACGAGCAGGACGACACCCATCACCGGGACGCCAAGGAGGGACGCGAGCGGGATGAACGCGGTGAGGATCGCTCGACCCGCATCCGCCCACATCATCATCCGCCGGCGATCCCATCGATCGGCGTAGGCGCCCACCGGCAGGCCGAGCAGGAGGTCCGGCAGGCGCGCCAGGACCGCCACGATGCCCATCTGGAGGCCGGATCCGGTCAGAGCGAGGACGAGGAGCGGCAGTGCGGTCGCGCTCACCGCATCCCCGACCGCGGAGACGCCCTGGCCGACGAAGACGATCCGGAAGTCCCGGTTCGCCCGGAGGCTCAGGGTCGCCGTGTCTTCGCCCGGGTCGGGCGACGCGACCTCGCGATCCGGCAGGGGGACGAGCGCGTCCGTCACGGGATCGAGCTCGTCCACGAGATCCACCGATCACCTCATGCCTGACGGCCGCCGCGGCCGGCCAGGTGCCGAGTCACGAACGCCGGCCGGGAGCGTACACCGCCCCGACGACACGGTCGTGCGCTCGCCGCCTCGACCGCTACAGCCCGGGCCAGGCCGCCGACATGCTCGCGCCGCCGAGGGTGGACGTGCCGATCCTCCACCGACCGCCGGTCGCGCGGACGATCTCGTTGGCGATGGCGAGCCCGAGTCCCGCCCCGCCCGCCGAGTCCGTCGCCCGATGGAAGCGATCGAAGATCCGATCCCGCTCGTCGACGGGGATCCCGGGGCCCGCGTCCTCCACGGTGAGCCGGACGCGGCCGGATTCCCGGGTCACGCTCACCTGGACGGTCCCACCGGCCGGGGCGTACTTGCAGGCGTTGTCGAGGAGGACACCGAGGAGCCGATCGAGCCACTCAGGGGGCGCGCTGACCGCCGTGGCGTCGCTGCGCACGTCGAGCCCGAGGCGAAGGTGGCGCGTCTCGGCGACACTCCGGAACCGCTCCACCGCCTGGCCGGCGAGCAGGCCGACATCCACCGGCTCGGCGTGCGGCGCGCCGCGGGTCGCGTCGAACCGGGCGAGCCAGAGCAGATCGTCGAGGAGCCGGCGCATCCGCCTGGTCTCGCCGTCGACCCGGACGAACGCGGAGCGGTACCAGGCGCCGTCGCGCTCCCGGCCGAGGGCGAGCGATGTCTCCGCCTCGATGACCGAGAGCGGCGTGCGCAGCTCGTGCGATGCATCGGCCGTGAACTCCAGCTGGCGGTGGCGGGCCTGCTCGATCGGCGACGCGACCCGCCGGCCGATGGCGACCGCGCCGAGGAAGACGAGGATAAGGAGCACCGGGCCGATGAGCGCCTCGGCGAGGAGGAGCGTCGCCTGGGCCTGCCCCACGCTGTCCATCGACTGGCCGACGACGACGGTGAAGCCCGGGGCGATCGTTTCCCCGGCCACTCGGACCTGGGCTCCACCGATGGTCACGGTCCGGGGGCTGCCGGGCCCGCGGACGGAGGCCGGCAGCGCCGCGTCCAGCGTGTTCGAGTCGACTTTCCCGTCCGCGTGGATCGTCCAGACGAGGAGCTGCGGACCGAACCGTGGACCGCCGGGCGGAGCGTCGAAGCCCCCGTGCTCCGGCGGCTGCTGGCTCGTGAGGCTGCGCAGCGAGTCGGTGAGCCGGCCGTCGATCTGTGAGGTGAGGTTGTTCGTGACGAGCACGAAGACGGCCGCCGCGACGGCGAGATAGCCGAGGGCGACGAGCGCGCCCGCCCCAAGGGCGACCCGGATGGAGGCGGTCCGCACCGCGTGTCCAGGCTCGGCGTTCATGCGTCCTCGAGGCGATACCCGGCCCCGCGCACGGTGACGATCCGGACCTGCCCGGCGGGGAGCTTGCCCCGCAGGCGGCTCAGCTGAACGTCGATCGCGTTCGTCCCGAGCGGGTCCGTCTCGTCACGCCAGCCGTGCTCGGCGATCGCCTTGCGGTCGACCACCGCCGGAGCGCGACGCATGAGCAGCTCGAGGATGTTGTACTCGGTCGGCGTGAGCGGGATCGGGCGGTCACCGTCGGTCACCACGCGCCGGAGCGGGTCGAGGGAGAGCCGCCCGCGGACGATGACGGGAGCATCCACCCCGCGGGGTCGTCGCTGCAGGGCGCGGACCCGGGCGAGGAGCTCGCCGAAGTCGAACGGCTTGACGAGGTAGTCGTCGGCGCCGGCGTCGAGTCCCCGGATCCGGTCCGGCGGCGCGTCGCGGGCGGTGAGCATGAGGAGGGCCGTGGGCCGTTCGTTCCGGCGGGCCCAGCGGACGACATCGATCCCCTCGGCGCCGGGCATCCGCCAGTCGATGACCGCGACGTCGTACTCGTAAAACTTCAGCTGGTCGATGGCCTCGTCTCCGCGCTCCACGGCATCCACCTGGTAGCCCTGGTCCTCGAGGCCGAGGACCAGGACCTTCCGCAGTCCGGGATCGTCTTCCGCGACGAGGATCCGCATGGTCAGGCCGCACTCCGAGATGTCATCGAGGGATGATGCACCACCGAATCTTGCGTTGCGATTACGGCCGGCGCGCCACGCCGGACCGGAGGCCGGTCGCGAGCGGGATGAGCCGGGCGAGCTGCGACCCTCAGCCCTCCGCGAACGCGGCGTGGAGGTCCATCGCGTGGTCGCGCAGCCAGCGCCGCCACTGGCGATGATCCGGGCGGAGTGCGGCGACGAGCGCCCAGAACCGTGGACCGTGGCCGAAGACCCGCAGGTGGGCGAGTTCGTGGATGACGACCGTCTCGAGTGCCTCCGGCGGGGCGAGGCCGAGCCGCCAGCTGAAGGAGAGCCGCCCGGCCCGTGAGGCGCTCCCCCAGCGCGAGCGGGTGTCGCGGATCGTGATGGCGGTCGGAACCACGCCCAGGGCAGGCGCGAAGCGGCCGATCGCCGTGTCGATGGCCACCCGCGCCTCGCCCCGGACCCAGGTCTCGAGGACCACGGAGGCAGGTCGAGCGTCGCGGGCAGCGAGCCGCACGATGAGCTCTGCGGCGCCGGCATCGCGGAGGACGACGGAACGTCGAGCGGCCGGGGGTGCGGGCACGAAGACGAGGCGGTGGTCGAACCCGCCGTAGAGCGCGGATCCATCCGGCGCGATCGGACCGCGCGCGTCGAGCGCCGCTCGCTGGCGGGCCTGGCGATCGAGGTGTCGGCGGATCCAGGCCGACCGCTCGGCCAGGAACGTCGCCGCGAGGCGCCGCCCGTCGATCGCACCGAGGCGATGGCCGGCTGGGACGGTGACGACGACCCCCCGGAACGGATCGACGGCGACGCGGACGTGCCTGGCGCGGGGCGATCGGCGGAGCGTGTAGGCGAGCGCGCCGTCCGGGAGCTCGGCCGTCGCGGGCTCCTCGATCGCGGCCGTCGTCACGGCCCGCCTATGCACCGTCAGGCGCGGACCCATGCGACCGTGAAGGACGTCCCGCTCGTCGCCGTCGCGGTCACCTGGGCCCGGATCGAGCCGTCCGGGGCGAGCATCGTGATCTGCGAATGGGTCGCGTCCGCCCCGTCGAGTGGCTCCCGGAGCCCCCCGACGGTGAGCCACGTCCCGCTCACCGTCAGCTGGCCGAAGTTCGGCATGGGGAGGATGTGGCAATCGGCCGGGCATCCGCCCGTGGGCGACTCGACGACCCACTCGGCGGAGGTTGGGCGGAGCCGCGGGTTCGTGTCGCGGACGGTGAAGACTGTGCCCCGGGTGAGGTTCGCGATCGACAGCTGATACGTCGTGGAGGTGAGCGCCCGGACCTGGGCCCGGAGGTGGTCGCCGCGCCGGACGGCGAGGCGGATCGGGACCTCGTAGTGCTCGAGCGGCAGCGACTCGCGCCACAGGTAGCCGGTCGGCGACCCGTGCTCGCAATCGACTTCACTGCCGATCTGCTCGAGCCCGACCTGGTCGAATCCACCGAGGCCGACCCAGATCGAGACCGCGCTCCGCGCGCTCGTGCAGCGGACCGTGGGCTGCGTCCACGTGGCCTCGACGCATGAGAAGGTCGCGCTGTCGGCGGTCGCCGCGTAGCCGGACCAGTTCGTGCTCGTGTCCGTCGCGAGCGGGCCGCTGCCGGCGGTCGTGACGCGGCCGGGACACGGCGCGAAGGCGGCTGCCGACCCGGCGCCAGCGGGGGGCGCGGAGGTGCTGGGGCGAGAGGATGCGGTCGGCCGGGGGGTCGCGTTGGACCGGGGCGATGCGGTCGGAGTCGGCTGCGGGGCGACGGTCGTTGTCGTCGCTGTCGGGCCGATGTCCGTCGCGCCGCCGGATTTCGCCGACGGGACGGCGAGGCCCGCCGATCCACTCGGCGTCGGGACGTAGGTCACCTCGCACGCGGCGGCAACGAGCAGGAACGTCGCGAGGATGGCGAGGAGCGGGCGAGGCGAGCGTCTCCGTGCCGGGCGGTCCATCGCCCGGAACTGTACGACGCCTCGGGATGGCGTGGACGCGGCATTGGCTCGCCCATCGCGGACCTCCCGATCCGCCGTCCCGAACGAGGCGGTTTGGTACACTCCGCCTCTGCGTCGCGGGGCTATAGCTCAGCTGGAAGAGCGTCTGAATGGCATTCAGAAGGTCCGGGGTTCGAACCCCCGTAGCTCCACCAACCCCCCACCGGGTCCGGCGGGGGGTTCGATGTCGAGAGGGCCGGATCCACCGATGACCACTACGGACGAGACCCAGCCGGCGCGAGCCGGGCGCGCGCGTGTCGAACGGTACGACCCCACGGAGATCGAGCCACGCTGGCAGGCGCGCTGGGCGGGGCTCGACCTGTACCGGACGGACCTCGGCGACGAGTCCCGGCCGTCGTATTACCTGCTGACGATGTATCCGTATCCATCCGGCGATCTCCACATCGGGCACTGGTACGTGAAGACGCCGACGGACGCGCTCGCCCGGTTCCACCGGATGCACGGCGAGAACGTCTTCCTCCCGATCGGCTTCGATGCGTTCGGGCTGCCGGCCGAGAACGCCGCCATCAGGAACCGCATCCACCCCCGCGCGTGGACGATGTCCAACATCGAGAACATGCGCCGCCAGCTGCGGAGCATGGGCGCGACGTTCGACTGGTCCGCGGAGGTCGTGACCTGCCAGCCGGAGTACTACCGCTGGAACCAGTGGCTGTTCCTGCGGCTGCTCGAGGCGGGTCTCGCCTACCGCCAGCGCTCACCGGTGGACTGGTGCCCGAACGACGGGACGCTCGCCCGCGAGCAGGTGGAGGGAGCGGACCGCCACTGCTGGCGCTGTGGGGCGAAGGTCGAGAAGCGCGACCTGGAGCAGTGGTTCCTCCGCATCACGCGGTACGCGGACGAGCTCCTCGACTTCAGCGGCATCGACTGGCCGGAGCCGGTCCGCATCCAGCAGACGAACTGGATCGGCCGGAGCGAGGGCGCGGAGATCGTCTTCACGACGGCGCCGGACGATCACCAGCCGGGTGGCGACGAGCTGCGGGTCTTCACGACCCGACCGGACACCCTCTTCGGAGCGACGTTCATGGTCCTCGCTCCGGAGCATCCGCTCGTGGAGCGGCTCACCGCGCCGGCCCGTCGCCCGGAGGTCGAGGCGTACGTCGCCCGGGCCCGCACGGAGACGGAGATCGATCGGTTGTCCGCCGACCGGGAGAAGACCGGCGTCGCCCTCGGCGCTGACGCGATCAACCCCGTCAACGGGACGCGGATCCCGATCTTCATCGCCGACTATGTCCTCTCCGGCTACGGGACCGGGGCGATCATGGCCGTGCCGGCCCACGATGAGCGCGACTTCGCCTTCGCGAAGCGATTCGGCCTGCCGATCGTCCGCGTCGTCGCTCCAGCCTCGGTGGCGAGCTCGCTCTCCGACGCGGCCGACGCCGGAGCCGACGCCGGCCCGGCCGACGACCACGCGATGGAGGACGCCTACGTCGCCCACACCGCCGACGAGATCCTCGTGAACTCGGGGCGCTTCAGCGGGCTCTCCGCCCCGGACGGTCACCGGGCGATCGTGGAGTGGCTCGCGGCGGACGGCCGCGCCCACGCGACCGTGACCTACCGCATCCGCGACTGGCTCATCAGCCGCCAGCGTTACTGGGGCACGCCGATCCCGGTCATCTACTGCGATCGCGACGGCGTCGTGCCGGTCCCGGACGCCGACCTGCCGGTCCGCCTTCCGGAGACGGTGGACTACCAGGGCAGCGGCGACAATCCCCTCAAGCGGGACGCGGCGTTCGTCGACATCGCCTGCCCCCGCTGCGGCGGGCCGGCCCGTCGCGAGACGGACACCATGGACACGTTCATGGACTCCTCGTGGTACTGGTTCCGCTACCTCTCGCCGCACGAGGACCGAGCGCCCGTGGACCGTGCCATCGCCGATCGCTGGAGCCCCGTCGACCAGTACACCGGCGGCGCCGAGCACGCGGTCATGCATCTGCTCTACAGCCGGTTCTTCACGAAGGCGATGGCGGACCTCGGGCTCGTTGGCGTCCGCGAGCCGTTCCGCCGGCTGTTCAACCAGGGTCAGGTCCTCGGCGCGGACGGCGAGCGGATGAGCAAGAGCCGCGGCAACGTCCAGGACCCGGACGAGCTCATCGCGCGCTACGGGGCGGACACGGTGCGCCTCTTCCTCATGTTCATGGGCCCGTGGGATCAGGGCGGGCCGTGGAGCCCGACGGGGATCGGCGGTGTCCATCGGTTCCTCAACCGGATCTGGACGCTCGTCCTCGACCCAACCGGTCACGAGCCCGGCGACGCCGAGGCCGGGCGGCTCCCGGCGGGCCTCGATGCCGCCGCAGCCGAGCGAGCCATCCGGACGGCCGCCCACCGGACGCTCCGGGTGGTCAGCGGCGAATACGCCGAGTTCAAGTTCAACACGATGATCTCCCACCTCATGGAGCTGTCGAACACGCTCGTCCGCTACCGCGGGACGCCGGTCGTCGGCGGGCCGGCGTGGGACGAGGCGATCGAGTTGCTCCTCCTCATGCTCGCCCCCGCGGCGCCGCACATCGCCGAGGAGCTGTGGGAGCGACGGGCGGCGGCGAGCGGCCGGCCGTGGTCGTCCATCCACACCGCGCGCTGGCCGGAGGTCGATCCGGCGGTCGCGACCGAGGAGACCCGCGAGGTCCCCATCCAGGTCAACGGCCGCGTCCGCGATCGCGTCGTCGTGCCCGTCGGCATCGGCGAGGCGGAGCTCGAGTCGATCGTCCTCGGCCGCGAGAAAGTCGTCGCGGCGCTCGGCGGCCGGCCGCCACGACGGGTCATCCACGCCGGCGGTCGGCTCGTCAACATCGTCCTCGGCTAGCGCGAAGCCGGCGCGGAGACCTCGAGGCCGGCGGGCGTTGTCGACCAACGCAGACCCGCCCGGCATCTGCCGGCTCCGGTTCCATCGGGCGGGATGCGGCGCGGCATGCCGTTCGTGCCAGATGACCCCCAGGTGGGCGTTGGTCACCGACTCCCCGCGCGGCGCTGGCTGACCTGAGCGTGGATCGGGCCGGGTCGGCACGTCGATCCTGCCAGATGCGCGGGGGAGGGCCACCTGTCACCGACCTGCAGACCAGTGCCCGCCTCATGGCCATCTGCCGGAACCTGGGACGGAGGGCTCGATCCGATGGCCATCCTCGTCAACGACGTGTCCGGGGATCACGGCCGGCGCGGCTAGCGCGAAGCCGGCGCGGCTAGCGCGGTCCCGGTCGCCCTGAGGCGGGCCCGATGTCGGGCCGCCTTGGCCCGGTTGCCGCACGACGCCATCTCGCACCAGCGGCGCCGATGCGTCGGTGACGAGTCGAAGAAGACCCAGCGGCACGTGTCGTTCGCGCAGATCCGGAGCCGCTCCGCGTCGTGGCCGGTCACCACCCGGGCGACCCGCTCCGCGATCCGGCCGAGGACATCGTCGAGCGGGTCCCCGTCGTGTCGATGGCCCAGGACGAGATCGCCATCCCCGCTCACGAGGACGAGCCGCTGCCGGGCGGCGAGCGCCCGATTGACCTCGTCGAGCGCCCGCGGGTCGGCGAACCCACGCTCGACCGCCGCCCGGACCACCTCGCGCAGTGCCTCCCGCACGGAGCGCACCCGGCGGAGGGCGGCGTCACCTGCGGGTCCATCTGCCTTGAGCGCCGCAAGTTCGGGATCGATCGGGCCGTGCACCAGGCGGTGGTCCTGCAACCAATCGATCGCGTCGCCGGCCGTCTCGAGGTGATCGACGAGCAGCCCGCGCTCGAGGGCGGCGGTGTCGATGAAGTCGAGGGCGGCATCGATGTCAAGGTCATGGCTGTGACGGATCGGGTCCATCGCGTGCATATAACCAGCATATAGGAATTGACAGGTTACGTGCAATGGGCTACGCTGCGGTAACCACTAACTAACTGTGCACCAGTTATTCCGAAGGTGGCCCATGCCCGGTCTCGCGATCCTCTTCCTCGTCCTCGCGGCGCTGCTCCTGCTCGACGTCGCCGCGATCTCTCTCGGCGTCGATTCGCGAGAGCTCGATCCCCGGCCGGCGACGCCCGCGGAGGATTTCTGATGTGGTACCACCTCTACGATCGGGCCCGGGAGCTCGCCGCGGAACGAGAACGCGACGACCGGCGCGACCGCCTCGCCCGCTTCGCCCGTCGACCCGCGGATCCGGCCGCGCCCCGGCGGTCGGCGGCCCATTCCGCCCTCCGTCATTCGTCCGCTCGCGCTCTCCTTGCCCTCGGGCGGTCGGCCGCCCGCCTCGCCCAGGCGCTCGACGCCGACGCAGGACCGTCGATCACGTCCGAGCCTCTCGAGCGCGCCTGAGAACCGGCGGCCGCGCAGTTCCCCGGAAGAGGCAATGGCCAACGCACGGCTAACGTTGACAGTTCTTGTCATAGCGAGCCAGGCTACGGCTAATGCGACGAACATTAGCCGTAGCTGTGGCGTGAGACTCCCGGAGCGTGCCCGAGACGGGCGGGAAGGAGATCAGGGATGGCCGAGCAGCTCGTGATCGAGTCGTATCCGAAGCTCCGGCAGGTTCTGGGCGAGGACGGCTTCAAGGAGCTCGCCAGGCTGATCCGCACGACCTACGAAGCCAACGAGCAGCGCCGACGGCGCGAACCCGACGAGGCCGTGCGCGAGGTGAAAGGGAGCTTCGAGGGACGAACCGGGTCCTGAAAGAGGTGGCGACGCCTTCATCGCGGAGGTGATGAACGAGTCAGGGGCGCGATCAGGGATGCGCGACGCCCGACACGGACCAGCGCGCCGTCGGCCTCCCGGCGCACGACGATCCCGCTGGTACCTGCGGGGGGCTGGTCGTCGCGGGCGCCGGGTCGGTCGGTTGTTCGGGCGGGAGTTCTTCCCTGAGGACTTCGTGGATGGCCGATCGAAAGCGAGCGTCCGCCTCCATCCGGTTACTCGAGCGACAGGTAGTCTCTCGGAAGTCTGGACACGGCGATGACTCGCACACGCACGACCGCCGGAGCATCGCATGTTCTGGGAGCCGGACTGTCTTGGCTCGTCACCACCGTCGCCGAGGCGAGTTATCCCTCCCGTCCGGAGAACGACAGCTCGCTCGCTGCCGGCAGCGACTCGGCTGTCTCCTGCGTCCCGGCAGCGGCCTGGCGCTCGAACTGGGTCCGATAGAGCTCGGCGTAGAGGCCGTCCGCGGCGAGAAGGTCGGCATGCGTGCCCCACTCGACAACCCGTCCCTCGGAGATGACGAGGATCTGGTCCGCCTCGCGCACGGTCGAAAGTCGGTGCGCGATGACGATCGACGTTCGCCCGACAAGGGCGGTCTTGAGGGCCAGCTGCACCGCCATCTCCGACTCCGAGTCGAGGTGCGCCGTGGCCTCGTCGAGCACCACAACATCGGGTGCCTTGAGCAGGAGGCGGGCGATGGCCAGCCGCTGCTTCTCGCCTCCCGAGAGCCGGTATCCGCGGTCACCGACGAGGGTGTCGAGGCCCTCCGGCAGTGACTCGATCAAAGGCAGGATCTGGGCGGCCTGCAAGGCCTCGACGAGCTCCTCGTCCGAGGCGCCGGGCTTCGCAAAGAGCAGGTTGGCCCGGATCGTGTCATGGAGCATGTGAGCGTCCTGGGTGACCATGCCGACGATGCGCTGGATCGAGTCGAGGGTGGCGTCACGCACGTCGACGCCATTGATGCGGACCGCGCCCGAACGCACGTCGTAGAGCCGGGGGATGAGATGGCTGATCGTGGTCTTGCCCGCTCCGGACGGACCGACCAACGCCACCAGCTGGCCGGGTTGGACCGTGAACGACACGTCGAAGAGCACCTGCTGGGAAGGGGCCTGGCCGAGGACCGCGACCGACTCGAGAGATGCCAGCGACACCTCCTCGGGCCTCGGGTAGCTGAAGTCGACGTGGTCGAATTCGATCGTCGCGGGTCCTTGCGGGATGGCGACCGCGGCCGCCTTCTCGGCGACCGCGGGCTCCAGATCCAGCACCTCGAAGACGCGGTCGAAGGAGATCAGGGCAGTCATGATGTCGACCTGCACATTCGAAAGTGCCGTGAGGGGACCGTACAGACGGTTCAAATAGGCCGTCAGGGCCACGAGAGTACCGATCTGGAGGGTGCCTGTGGCCGCGAGGACCCCGCCCCACCCGTACACGAGCGCCGTCGCCAGCGCAGCCGTGAAGATGAGCGCCGCACTGAAGACCCGCGTGTACAGAGCCCGCGTGACCCCGATATCGCGCACCCTGCCGGCCTTCTCCTCGAAGCTCCGGATCTCACGCTCAGGTTGACCGAAGAGCTTCACGAGCAGCGCTCCCGCCACGTTGAAGCGTTCGACCATCGTGGAGGTCATCGTGGCGTTGAGGTTGTAGCTCTCCCGCGTGATCGCCTGAATGCGCCTGCCCACCCAGCGGGCGGGCAGGACGATGACCGGGAGGAGAGCGAGTGCGACGAGGGTGATCTGCCAGGACAGGAGGGCCATCGCCACGAGCGTGATCGCCACGCCGACCACGTTGCCGACCACCGAGGAGAAGGTGTCGGTGAATGCCCGCTGCGCGTCCATCACGTCGTTGTTGAGGCGGCTGACCAGGGCTCCGGTCTGGGTGCGCGTGAAGAAGGCAATCGGCATGCGCTGGAAGTGCGCGAACACCTGCGTCCGCATATCGAAGATGAGCCCCTCGCCGATCTGCGCGGAGATCCACCGCTGCCACAGGGAAAGGGCGGCGTCGGCCAGTGCCAGGCCGGCCAGGGCGACGGCCAGCTCAACGACGAGCCCGGTGTTCCTGGGCAGGATGCCGTCGTCGATGATGCCGCGGTAGATGAGCGGAGTCGCCGCATCCATCAGCGCGCCCACGACGATCAGTACCAGGAACACGAGCAGCATCCGCCGGTAGGGGGCCGCGAACCGCAGGATCCGCCGGAAGATGCCCGGCGAGAGCTTCTGGGCGGTGACCGAGGCGTCGCGGCGGAAGGAGCGCATCAGCCCCCCACCCCTCATCCCCCCGCCTGGCCCGTCTCGGATGCTCATGCGCCACGCCTCTTCCTGGTGCTTTGCGAGCGATTCCTTCGGCTTCCTCGCCATCATCGCCGCCCGTCGGCCCGCCGTCCCGACGGGCCGGTGCGTCCGAGCGCGGCGTGGTCTCCGGATCGCCCCGGCACGCCGGGGCCGAACGCACGGTTCCGCGCGTCTCCCAACGCTACCCGACGAGCGGCGGTACCACACGAACCACCCGTGGTGTTGCGTTGCCCCCGCCTCCCGCGCGATTGATTTGGCGAGCCGAGGAGCGACCGCTCAGGGCACCCGCGATGCTGCCTGGCGGGTGGCCCCGCCCTTCGGACTCACCAGGGCGAACCAATACGGCCACGACCGGCATCCCCATAGCGACGGGTGCGATCACCACGATCGCCGCGATCGCCGCCGGAGCGGCGCCCGACAAGAGGTTCGCGAGCATCATCGCCGCGTCGGCGAGGACGGGATCCCGCTTGGACCCAGGGAGAGCGGCCCGACCGGCCAGCGTCCAGCGTCGCTCCACCGAGCGGTACAGGAGATAGACGGTGAAGGTGGTCACGATCCAGCCGAGGTAGTTCTGGACCGGGACCCCGTAGTAGGGACCACCGCGCTCCCACACCCAGGCGCCAACGGTCGGACCGGAGAGGATGGGATCGACCACGAGATCCCAGGCTGTCATCACGAGGGCGCCGACGAGGGCCAGACGGACGAGGTGGCCGCGGCCCCCGGGCGTGCCGACCGGCCATCCGTCCACGATCAGGTTGGCCACCACGTAACTCGGGTAGACCATCATGAACCAGGCCAGTGGGATGAGGACCGGGACCGAGCCGAGCCACGGGCCAAGGGTCGAGGTGTAGTGGTACGGGCCGTAGACGAGCCCCGTGACGACGCCGATCTCCTCGAAGATCCAGGACGTGACCGTTGTGATCGCGAAGAAGGCCGGGGTGAGCCGTCCGCCCAGCGCGACTGACGCATGCCACAGGCTGAAGACCAGGAGGATGAGGATCAGGCTGTTCAGGCCGCCCAGGATCACCGGCAGCGCGACCAGTCCCGCCAGCAGCCGCCGCAGCATGCCGTCCTACACGAGGACGGCCAAGAACACGCTCGCCACGACAAGCCGGTTGTGTCCATCGATGGGCGTGCCTCGTCATCGGGACGATGGGGCGGGGCCGCGGGTAAAGCCGGAGCTTCCCGGTCCCACCATCGTGTATGCAGTACGGAGCCCGCCGCTGTCAACGGGTACGCCATCCTCCGGCGGCTCGAGGGCGGAGGCGGACCGGACGTGGCCGGACGTGGCCGGACGTGGCCGGACGTGGTGGAGGCGATCGGCGTGTGATCCGATCCAGTTGCGCCGCGGCGATCGCGCCCTGCCTAGACTGGCACGCATGAACGACGTGAAGCTTGGCGCACTTTGCTGGAACCAGTACACGGACTGGCCTTCCCTGCTACAGGCCGGCGTCCGGGCCGAGCGGCTCGGCTATGACGGCCTCTGGACATGGGACCACGTCTATCCGATCGTCGGCTCGGCGGACGGCCCGATGTTCGAGGGCTGGCTGACGATCGCCGCCTGGGCGGCCGCCACGAGCCGGGCGACGGTGGGCCTCATGGTCGGCGCGAACACGTTCCGCGAGCCGTCGCTCGTCGCGAAGATGGCGACGACGCTCGACCATATCAGCGGTGGCCGAGCGGTCCTCGGGATCGGCGCCGCGTGGTTCGAGACGGAGCACACCGCGTTCGGCTTCCGGTTCGGGTCAGGAGCTCCGGAGCGGCTCCGCTGGCTCGGCGAGGCGCTGCCGATCATCCGGGGCATGCTCGACGGGACGGCGCCGAGCGGCGCCGGCGTGCGGTACCACGCTCGCGAGGTGAAGAACGATCCGCCGCCGGTCCAGCGCCAGCTGCCGCTCCTCGTGGGCGGCGGCGGCGAGCGGGTGACGCTGCGGCTCGTCGCCCGCTACGCGGACGCGAACAACCTCGGTGGCGGTTTCGAGACGGTGAAGCGCAAGGACGCGATCCTCCGCGAGCACTGCGAGGCCGTCGGGCGCGATCACACGGAGATCGAACGGACGACCGGGCTCGGCACCGTCGTCATCCGCGATTCGCGGGCCGAGGCGCAGCGCGTCCAGGCCGCGATCATGGCGCGCAACGGCGGTGCCCGGGTCTGGGCGCATCAGCCGGTTGGCACGCCGGAGGACGTGGTCGAGATGCTCGCCCCCTACGCGAGCATCGGCTATCGCCACCTCATCGCCGGGTTCCCCGCGCCGTACGACGAGGAATCGATGACCCGGTTCGCGACGGAGGTCCGACCGAAGCTCGCGGCGCTCGGCTGACCGACCGACGGTCGACTGACGGCCGACGGCGGACGGAGCGCCCTGCCGAGTGAGCCTGCCAAGGAGTCCAGGTAAGTCGCAGCTAAGCCGGCTCGGATAGCGTTCGTCATGTCGGCCGCACGACCTCGGATGTGCCCCCGAGGTCGTGCGGCCGGACCATCGGGACGCCGGGCCGGCCATCGACGCGCGACGCCCGACTGACGTCCCGTCCCGATCCTCCCGCCGACGGAGGACCGTGTGGACGACCGGCAGGCGCCATGGCGCGCCTTCGAGCTCGGCGAGCCGGCGACTCCCGTCGAGGCGCCATCAGCGGATGCGTCCGGAGGGCCGCGAGCGACGCGGGCGTCCCTTCCGATCGGCTGGGTCATCGGTGCCGTGGTCGCGCTCGTCCTCCTCGCCGGAACGGCCGCGATCCTCCTCGCCACGGCACCCCACGGGTCGACGACGTTCGGGTCGACGTCGTTCGAGAAGCCTGCGTCCGCGGCCGCCGATCCGCTGGCGAGCGCGGAGCCCGTCGGACCGGTGGTGGAGGTTTCGGGCGCGGTCCTCCATCCAGGCGTCGTCCGTCTCCGCAGCGGAGCTCGGGTGGCCGACGCGATCGCGGCGGCGGGCGGCTATTCCCCTCGCGTGGACGCCGCTCGCGCGGATCGGGAGCTCAATCTCGCCCGCCTCGTGACGGACGGCGACGAGGTCCGGGTCCCGTCCCGCGACGACCAGCCAGCGTATCGCGGCAGCGCCGCTCCATCGAGCGGTCGCTCCGGCGGCGCGGGAGGGTCGGGCGGCGCCGAAGGGTCGGCCGGTCCACTCGACCTCAACACGGCGACCGCGGCGCAGCTCGACACGCTGCCGGGCATCGGGCCAGTGACGGCGGCGAAGATCGTCGCCGCCCGAGCGACCGCGCGATTCACCGCGATCGACGACCTGCGGACGAGAAAGCTCGTCGGGGCTTCGACGTTCCAGAAGCTCCGCGCGCTCGTCGTCGTCCACTGATGCCGCGGAGCGGCTGGGTCGCGGCCGGTGCGGTCGCCACCGCGCTCGGACTCATCGCGGCCGGCTCCGCCGGGATCGCCTCTGCGACCGGGGCATGGTGCATCGGCGCTGTCACGCTCGGCGTGCTCCTCGGTTCCGGGGTCTTCCACGCCGCCGGCAGGCGGTGGCTCGCCCCGCGCACGATCGCGATCGTCGTCGGGGTCGCGCTCGTCTCGATCCGCGTCTCGGTCGCCGGCGGGTTCGATCCCCCGCCGGCTGAGCTCGCCGCGTCGGCCACCGGCAGCGGGGAGTGGCAGGCTCGGGTGGTCGCCGTCGGGACGCCACGTGACGGACAGCAGGTCGCGACGATCGAGCTGGCGCGAGCTGGCGCGCCGCCACCGCCGCGCCCGCCGCTCCGCGTCGCCGCGACGCTGCCCCGCTATCCGCAAATCCGGCCGGGTCTGCGGATCGATGTCCACGGCCGCCTCGACCGCCGGCCGGACGACGAGTACGGCCGGTACCTCGAACGGACCGGGGTGGACGCCACCCTCCGCGCCGACCGCCTGTCCGTCACCGGCGACGAGGGCGATCTGAGCGCGGCGATCGAGGGTCTTCGCCGGACCGGCGACGCGGCGCTCGCCGCGTCGCTCCCGGAGCCCGAGGCCGGCCTCGCGGCGGGAATCCTCATCGGCCTCCGCGATCGGGTCGATCGCGAGCTCGCGGCGGCCTTCGTCGGGGCCGGGGTCAGCCACGTCGTCGCGATCTCCGGCTGGAACATCGCGATCGTCGCCGCGTCGGTCGGCGCTCTCCTCCGCCGCTGGCCGCGACGGCGCCGGGCGACGGCGATCCTCCTCACGATCGCCGTGTACACCGTCCTCACTGGAGCGTCGGCATCCGTCCTCCGGGCAGCGGTCATGGCGGCTGTCGTCCTCGGAGCACGCGAATCGAACCGCCCGGGGCGGGCTGCGGTGGCACTCGGCTGGGCGGTGACCGGACTCGTCGTCGCCGGGCCAGGTCTCGTGACCGATGCGGGATTCGCCCTGTCGGCGGCCGCGACGGGCGGGCTCATGGCCTGGGCCACGCCGCTCACCGAGCGTCTCCGCAGCTGGCGCGACGGACGCCTGCCGGACTGGTTCTGCGGATCGGTCGGCGTCTCGTTGGCGGCCGAGTTCGCGACGCTGCCGATCGCGCTCCTCTGGTTCGGCCGCATCGGGATCGTCGCGCCGCTCGTCAACCTCGCTGTCGTCCCGCTCGTCGCGCCCGCGATGGCAACCGGGGCGATCGCCCTGCTCGGCGGTGGCCTCGCGGTCGCCGGTGCGCCCGGCTTCCTCGCGACTCTCATCGGGCTCCCGGCGTGGGTCGCCCTCGGCCTCATCGTGGCGATCGTGCGGGCCGCCGCGGTCTTGCCCTTCGCGAGCGTCACACTGGAGCCGCCGTCGAGCACCGCGCTGGCGGGCGTGACCGCGGTCGCGATCCTCGCGGTCGCCGGCGGATGGCCACGGCGGGTGGCCACGCGATTCCATCGGACGGCGGCGAGCCCGGCGGTCGAACGCGCGCGGTCGGGCCGACTCTCGCTCGTCGGCCAGCGGTCGGGGCGCCAGCCGTCCGGCCGCAAGCCGAGCCCCCGCGTTGCACGCGTCGCGATCGCGATCCTCGTGGCCGCCGTCGCGGGAGTCGGGTCGCTGGCGGTCACCCGACCGGACGGCCGGGTCCGCATCACCGTCCTCGACGTCGGCCAGGGCGACGCGATCCTCGTCGACGGCGATCGTGGCTCTCGGCTCCTCGTCGACGGCGGTCCGGACCCGGACCGGCTCCTCGTCGCACTCGACGCGAACCTGCCGCCGTGGGATCGGCGCATCGACGTCATCATCCTCAGCCATCCTCACGAGGACCACGTGGCGGGGCTCGCGACGCTCCTCGCCCGATATCGGATCGGCCGGGTGATAGAGCCGGGGATGCGCGGCCCGGGGCCCGGCTACCGTGCCTGGGCCGAGGAGCTCGCGGCACAGGGACGGGTCGCGGGTCGCCTCGCAACGGGTGATCGGTTCACCCTCGACGACGTCGGGTTCCGCGTCCTCTGGCCGGATGCGGGCGCCGTGCCGCGCGAGCCGGCCGACACGGGCACGGGCATCAACAACGTGTCGATCGTCCTGCTCGGGACATTCGGGACGGAGCGGTTCCTGCTGGCGGGCGACATCGAGGAGGGGATCGATCCGATCCTCCTCGCCCGCGGCGTGCCGCGCGTGGAAGTCCTCAAGATCGCCCATCACGGCAGCCGGACCTCGTCGACGCCCGCGTTCCTCGACGCCACCCGACCACGGCTCGCGGTCGTCTCGGTCGGAGCGAAGAACCCGTACGGTCATCCGGCACCGGCCACCCTGGCCCGGATCCGGGACCGGAAGGCGACGCTCTACCGCACGGATCAGGACGGCTCCGTGACGATCTCCCTCGATGGCACGCAGGCGGTCGCCTCCGCGGCGCGTCCAACGCCGGTCGCGAACGTCGCAGCGGGAGGTCCTGGCGGGGCCGATCGTGAGGCGGCGATCGCCGACGATCCGGCTGCCGGCCGGCCCCTCGCGACGCCGATCCTGCGCTTCGCCTGCGGCATCGTCCGCCCGACTGTCCCCGAGCGGACGGCCGTCCGGACCCCCACCGCCGTGCCGCCGACGACCGCCCTCGTGCGCGGGCCGACCACGGTGGTGCGCAGCCCGACGGCCGTCGCATCGGCGCCCGCTCTGCCAGCGATCCTCGCCCTGTACCATCGGGCCGATGACGGGTCCCGGGTCGATCGCCGCCGCGCCGATCGCCTACTTCTACGGCGACGATGCGTACTCGCTCGACGTCGCCGCTGGGACGCTCGCCGACCGCCAGCGATCGAGCGGCGGTCCGCCGCTCGATCGCTGGCGCGTCGCCGGCGTGACGGCGACCGCGGCGAGGATCGCTGAGCGGGTCGCGACGGCGACCCTCTTCGGCGGCGGCACGCTCGTCATCGTCGACGAGCCGGGGCCGCTCATCCGGTCGCGCGACGCCCGAACGGCGCTCGAGCGGGCGCTCGGGACCGTCGCACCGGGGAACGTCCTCGTCTTCCTCGACCTCCTCGAGCGACTGCCGACGGAACGCCGGCCGCTCACGGCGGACCGCCTGGCGCTCGCGGCGGCCGTCCGGGCCGCCGGCGGAGAGTCGCGTCAACTCCAGGGTCCGGGCACGCGGATGCCCGCGTGGATCGAGGAGCGAGCGCGGGAGCGAGGGATCCGGCTCGGCCGGGGCGCGGCTGCGGAGCTCGCCCGACGCATCGGGGGGCTCGTCCGCCAGCCGGATGTCGATCGGCGGTACGCCGGCCGCTTCGCGGTCGGCGAGCTCGAGAAGCTCGCCCTCCTCCACCCCGACGGGAACGAGATCACCGTCGCGGATGTCGAGGCCCTCGTCGCCGAGGCGATCCCGACGTCGTCGTGGGCATTCCTCGATGCGCTCGGCGAGCGGCGGGTCAGCCAGGCCGCAGACATGCTCGACCGGCTCCTCGCGACGACCCCGGAGCCGGTGCTCCTCGCCCTGCTCCACGCCCGGATCCGGGACCTCATCCTCGTCGCCGACGGGCTCGCCGCGGGCGCCTCACCGGCGGAGCTCGCTCGGGCGACGAAGCTCAGCGGCTACCGGCTCGAGCGCTCGGTCGAGATGGCCCACCACTGGACAGTGGAAGAGCTCAGCTGGGCGCTCGATGGACTCCTCGAGCTCGACATCCGGGTCAAGGGCGCGGACGGGACGATGTCGACCGAGGAGCAGCGCCGCTTCGCGTTCGTCTCGTGGGTCGCCGACCACGCGGGCCGGCTCGCCGGCTGACGATCAGTCGGCGCTCGACCAGGCCTGTTCCTGGACGACGAGGTCGCTCTCGATCGCGAAGACGCAGCGGCCGTCGCCGAGCTCGAGGGTGTCGATGAGCTCCGGGTCGATGTACAGCTGGTGGCAGTCCTCGCACAGTCCGCCCGGGATCCCGAAACACAGCCGCTCGGACCGATCCGCCATCCGGAAGGTCGTGTCGAAGCGGGTGACGATGAGCTTGCGGGTGCAGCGTGGACACCGTTCGCGAAGGCGGGACATCGGATGCGCGACCTCGAGCGGGTCGGTCTTCTCACCGACCGCTGAGCGCATCCTATGGACGCCCCTCCGACGTTGGCATGACCCGCTCGTACCGGCCCGCCCCGTACCTGTCCCTACTTCGCGGTCACTGGACGCGAAGGATCGTCTTCGCCTCGGACCAGTGCTTCTCGAGCTCGTAGTAGTCGCGCTCCGGCGGAGTGAAGACGTGGACGATCACCGACCCGAAGTCCACGAGGACCCAGTGCGAGGCGGCCACGCCCTCCCGGCCGATCGGGCGGATACCGTCGGCGCGGAGGGCCTCGACGATCCCGTCCGCGATCGCCTCGAGCTGTCGCTCGGACCCGCCCGAGCAGATGACGAAATGATCGGCCAGCGTGGTCAGGCTGCCGATGTCGAGGAGCACGATGTCCGAGGCCTTCTTGTCCTCGGCCACCTCGACGATCCGGCGGGCGACCTCAAGCGGCGGCCGTTCGGCGCGGGCGGCGGCGACGACGCGGGCGCGGTCAGGCGGTGCCGCGGTCCGGCTCGTCGATCGGCGGCGCGCCGAGGCGGCGGGGATGGTGGCGGTGGAGCGATCGGACTGTGGGTCGGTCACGAGCTGGCGGTTCCTCCTGTGCGCAGTGTCCACGCCGACGGCGCGGACGGCGCGGACGGCGTGGCCGGGTCGGGCGAGTATCCCGCCCGGTAGAGCCCATGGTCCGCGATGTACGCCGATACCGCATCCGGGACGAGATATCGAACGGACAGGCCGCGGGCGATCCGGTCCCGGATCTCCGAGGCGGACAGCCCGAGGTGCGGCCCGTCGAGGGCGACGATCCGGCCGGCGGCCTCCGAGTGGGCCCGCAGGACCGCGTCGACGTCCGGCGGGCCATGCCCATCGCGAGGAAGGACGGCGAGTCGGACGGCGGCGAGGATCCGCTCGGGCGCCTGCCAGTCGAGGAAGCCGTCGAACGCCTCGGCCGAGAGGAGGAACCACAGGTCCGGCTGCCGGCCCGCGGCCCGTTCCGCGGTCGCGAGCGCCTCCACCGTGTCGACCGTGAACGACGGCCCATCCCGGTCGAGCTCGAGCGGCGAGAGGCCCAACGCGTGATCGCCGGCGATCGCGAGTGCGACCATCGCGGCCCGATCCTCCGCGCTCGCCCCTGGAGCGCTCGAGCGGTGCGGGGGGATGCGAGCCGGGACGAACAGGACACGCTCGAGTCCGAGTGCCTCGCGAGCCGCGATCGCGACGGCGAGATGTCCCACGTGGACCGGATCGAAGGTGCCGCCGAGGATCCCGAGCCGGCCCGGAACGACGGCCGCCGGTCCGGGCGCTTCGCTCATCCGTCCTCCCATGGCTGGCGACCCCATTCGAGCTCCACGGCACCGATCCGCACCAGGTCGCCGGGGACGACGCCTGCCCGGCTGAGCTCGGTCTCGACGCCGAGGCGGGCGAGGTCGCGCTGGAATCGCTCGGCCGACTCCTCGACCGCGAAATCGGTCTGCGCGGCGATGCGCTCGATCCGGTGACCGCGGACACGGAACGCGCCGTCCTCGTCGCGCTCGACGAGGAACCCGTCGCGCGTCCCCTCGATCCGGTGGACGACGACGCCGGCCGGCTCGCGTGGAGCGGCGAGCTCCTCCGCCGAGGGAAGGAGCACGGCGAGCGCGGTCCGGAGATCGCCGAGCCCGTCGCCGTGTCCAGCGGAGATCGAGACCGCCCGGATGCCGTCGCGCGCCCGGGATCGGGCGAAGGCGGGCCACGCGGCGGCGGCACCCTCACGATCGATCTTGTTGAAGACGACGAGCAGCGGCTTCTCGAGGAGCGCCTCGTCGTGCGCCCGCAGCTCCTCGCGGATCGTCGCGTGGTCAGCCTCGGGATCGCGGGCGGACCCATCGACGATGTGGACGAGGATGCGCGTCCGCTCCACGTGGCGAAGGAAGGCGTGCCCGAGCCCCGCGCCGCGGCTGGCGCCCTCGATGAGACCCGGCATGTCGGCGATCGTGGGACGGCGCTCATCGTCCCCGCCGAAGTCCATGACGCCGAGATTCGGTTCGAGTGTCGTGAACGGATAGTCGGCGATCTTCGGGGTCGCGGCGGTCAGCGCCGCGAGGAGCGTCGACTTCCCGGCGTTCGGCAGCCCGATGAGCCCGATGTCCGCGATGAGCCGGAGTTCGAGCCGAAGGCCCCGTTCCTCGCCGGGTTCGCCCTTCTGGGCATGTTTGGGCGCCTGGTGCGTCGAGGTGGTGAAGTGGGTGTTGCCGAGGCCGCCCCGTCCGCCGCGGGCGACGAGCGCCGTCTGGCCCACCTCGACGAGGTCCGCGAGAAGGGCCCCGCTCGCATCATCGAGGACCGCGGTGCCCGGAGGGACGGCGATGGTGAGATCCTCGCCGGCCCGGCCATGGCGCCGCGAGCCGCTGCCGCGACCGCCGGCATCGGCCCGAAAATGGTGGGTGTACCGGAAGTCGCGGAGCGTGGTCTGGCCCGCATCCACCCGCAGGGCGACGGATCCTCCCCGGCCGCCGTCCCCGCCGTCCGGCCCGCCACGCGGGACGTGGGCCTCGTGCCGGAACGTGGCCGCTCCATCGCCGCCGTCGCCGGCGCGGACCCAGAGCTTCACGCGGTCGAGGAACATCGTCGCCTATCGTCCCACGTCGGCCCGCGAGCGGCGGATGTCCGCCTGCCGCGCGGAGCGGCGACCCGGAGGACCGACCCGCGTCAGCGGGCGCGGACTACAGATACCCGAGCGGGTTGACCCGGTACGAGCCGCTCGCCCACGGGTAGCCGCGCCACACCTCGAAGTGGCAGTGCGGTCCGGTCGCCACGCCGCTCGTCCCGATCCGCCCGATCTCCGAGCCGCGGCCGACCTGCTCGCCCACGCCAACGCCGATCGACGACATGTGGTAGTAGCCGGTGTAGAGGCCGCTGCCGTGGGAGATCCAGACCTGGTAGCCGCCTTCGTTGTTCCGATAGCCGGCCCAGATCACGACGCCGGCTGCGGCCGCAAGGATCGGCGAGCCATACGAGGCCGCGATGTCGAGCGCCTGGTGGCCCCACCAGAAATACTGACTGATGAACCCGCCGGGGACCGGCCAGGCGAATGTGCCGCCGGCGTACGACGCCGGGGCGGGACGGTACGCGACCCCACCACCACCGCCGCCGGACGAGCCCGACGCGGCCAGCGCGATCGGCTTCGGGGTCGGGATCGCCTTGCCGACCGCTCCGGGGAGGATGAGCTTCTGACCGATGACGAGGTTGCGGTCCCGAAGCCCGTTGTAGGTCACGATCTCGTCCGCCGGGACGCCGGTCCGGGCGGCGATCGTCGCGAGCGTGTCGCCATTCGCCACGGTGAGGACAAGGCCGCTCACCGGCGGGATGACGAGGACCTGACCGATGTGGAGCTCGTCCTTCGAGGTGAGCTTGTTCGCCCACCAGATGCTCATCATGCTCACACCGAAGTGGTTCGCGATCCCGGTGAGGGTGTCGCCGCTGCGGACCGTGTAGTTCGTGAGCTTGCTGCTCCCATCCGCGACAGTCGTGTCCACGGCGACTGGCATGAGGAGCGTCCCGTCGGCGAGGAACGGTCCGGTCTTCGGCGCGAGCGACGGGTCGGTCTGCGCGAACGGCGAGATCGAGCCGACGGGCAGGCCGGCGTCGATCGGGGCGCCGTCGATGGACTCCGGCAAGCCGGAGCCGATCGTCCCGGCAACCGCCGGGCCCGGACCCGTCGGCCCGCCGATCGCAATCCGGGGCGGCGTCCCACCGGACTGCGCGCTGCCGGTGCCGCCGGCGGCGGGCGCGCCGCCGGCGACGCTGAATGCCGACGCGACGAGCAGCAGGGCGGCGACCCCGATCGGGATGAGTCGTTCGCGGGGCAGCTGGTTCGGGATGAATCGCCCGATCGTTGCACGGGGGGCGGCCCGCAGGACCGCGGCCGTCGCGAGTACCCGCCGGAGCCGGCCGCCGGAAGGATGGATCGGGTGCGCGCCGGAGCCGTGCGTCCGGCGAGGATCGCGGGGCCGAGCCGACGCCGTGGATCCCACCGATCGCGGGCGGATCGCCGGCCGAATGGCCGCCGTGAGGCGGAGCCGGGCGCCGCGCAGGCGAGCGATGCCGCCGCCACCGGACGCCGTGAGGATGGCCGACGGTCGTGTCTTCAGGCCGGTGCGGAGACGCGTGAACAGGCGTCGGACACCGACCGCTGCGTTGCGCAATACGGTCTCCTGGCAGAAGGACGGTCAGGGGACGCGAGGTCGGCGCGTGTCCATGACGACAGCCATGGACGTGGAGTGCGGTCGACCGTCCGGGGTCGCGCTATCGAGCTGGGGGTCTCGTATAGGGCTGGGGCCCGACGGAAGTACCGGGCTCTGAGGACGGGCGAACCGTAGCAGACGTGTGGCTTCTGCGCAAACCACGACCCGAGTCGTAGGTCAGCGGGCCATCGCCCCCGCTTCCGGCGTCGGCTACGCGTCGAGGGTCTTGGTGAGTGTGGCGAGGAACTGGGCGTTGCTCTCGGTCTTGCTGATCCGGTTGAGGAGCAATTCGATCCCTTCGTTCGTGCCCACGGCGGAGAGCATCCGCCGCATCGTCCAGACCATCTTCAGCGTCCCGTCCTCGAGGAGGAGCTCCTCGCGCCGGGTGCCGGATCGCTGGACGTCGATGGCCGGGAAGATCCGCTTCTCGGCGAGCTTCCGGTCGAGGATAAGCTCGCTGTTGCCGGTCCCCTTGAACTCCTCGTAGATGACGTCATCCATCCGCGAGCCGGTGTCGATGAGGCAGGTGCCGATGATCGTGAGCGAGCCACCCTCCTCGATGTTGCGGGCCGCCCCGAAGAACCGCTTTGGCGGGTAGAGGGCGATCGGATCGATGCCACCGGAGAGCGTCCGGCCGGACGGCGGGAGGGCGAGGTTGTAGGCACGAGCGAGACGAGTGATTGAGTCGAGGAGGATGACTACATCGCGACCGGTCTCGACCTGGCGCTTGGCGATCTCGAGGGCCATCTCCGCGACGTGGGTGTGGTTCTCGGTAGGCTCGTCGAACGTCGAGCTGATGACCTCGCCCTTGACGCTCCGTCGCATGTCCGTCACCTCCTCCGGCCGCTCGCCGATGAGCGCGACCATGAGGAGGATGTCCGGGTAGTTCGCCGTCACGCCGTTCGCGATCTGCTTGAGGAGCATCGTCTTGCCGGCCTTCGGCGGGCTGACGATGAGCGCTCGCTGACCCTTCCCGATCGGGTTGACGAGGTTGATGAGCCGCTGACTGAGGTTCTTCGGATCCGTCTCGAGATTGATCAGCTCGTCCGGATGGATCGGCGTGAGGTCGGCGAAGTGATCGCGCCGGCGGGCGCTCTCGGAGTCGACGCTGTTGACGGCATCGACGCGGAGGAGGCCCCAGTACTTCTCCCCCTCGTGCGGGGCGCGGACCGCACCGGCGACCCGATCGCCGACTCGGAGCCCGTAGCGGCGGACCTGGCTCGACGAGACGTAGACATCGTCCGGGCTCGGCAGGAGGCCGTGCCGCCGGATGAAGCCGAAGCCCTCGTCCACGACATCGAGGATCCCGCTCGCGTAGTCGAGGCCCGCCCGCTCTGTCTGGGCCTGGAGGATGCGGTCGGCGATGTCGTCGCGGCGCTCCTGGGTGCCCGTCTCGAGCTCGAGGTCGCGGGCGATCGCGCGGAGCTCGGCCACGCTCATCTCAAGGAGATCGCCGATGTCGAGGTCGTTCCGCTCGCGGGCGGCTTCGAGCTCCTGCTGCTCGTCGTATTCGGTGACGGGGCCGCGGATGGCACCCTGTGGCGGGCGGCGACGGGTGCGGCGACGCTGACGATCGCGCTGATCGGGACCGAGTTGTGGCATGAGGAAGGGCTCACCGATGCTGGGAGGGACGTTCCGCCTCTCACCGGTCGCTCGCGCGGAATCGGGCCGCTGCAGGGCGAGTGAGGGGAATGGCGTGAGTCTAGGCGCTCGGTCGGCGGTTCGTCAACGGCCCCCGGTCGCGATGTGGAGGAACGCGACGCCGGCCGAGCCGGCGGCGACAAGGACGGTCGTCCAGAGCACCACGCCGGCGGCCATGCTCGCGAGGAGCCGCGACCGGGGAGCGCCGAGGATGAGGGCGACCGCCGTCCCCATCGGCGGCGCCATGACGAGCGGCGAGATCAGGCCCCAGCCCACGACGCCGTAGCGGAGCCAGATCCGTTCGAGCCGGCCCGTGCGCGGCGCGCCTCTTCCGTGGGACCGGCCGAGCCGATCGCGGATCCGGACCCCAGCGAAGAGGACGACCGAGATCCCGACGAGCGAACCGAGGACCGTGACGATCCAGATGGCGATCGCCGGGACGCCGAGGGCGATGCCGGCCGGCACGGCCGCCCATATCTCGATGAGGGCGAGCCCGAAGACGACCACGAGCGGCATGCGCGGAGTCTGCCAGACGCGCCTCGTGGCCCCCCGATCAGGGGACCGGTCAGGCGTTTGCCCTGGCAGCGAGCGAGGCCTGGGCCTTCGCCCAGTCGGCGCGGAATTGCTCGATGCCCGTATCCGTGAGCGGATGGTGGACCATCTGCTGAAGGATCTTGAACGGCAGCGTCGCGATGTGGGCGCCGGCGAGGGCGGCCTGCGTCATGTGCAGCGGGTTGCGGATCGAGGCGGCGAGGACCTCGGATTCGATCTCGTGGATGGCGAAGATCTCGGCCAGCTCGCGGATGACGATCATCCCGTCCTGATTGATGTCGTCGAGCCGACCGACGAACGGGCTGATGAGGCTCGCTCCCGCCTTGGCGGCAAGGAGGCCCTGGTTCGCCGTGAAGATGAGGGTGCAGTTCGTCTTGATGCCCTCATCCGCGAAGCGCGCGATCGCCTCGAGGCCGGTCTCGCTCATGGGGACCTTGACGACGATGTTCGGGGCGATCTTGGCGAACGCCCGGCCCTGGCTCAGCATGCCCTCGACGTCCTCCGCGACGACCTCGGCGCTCACCGGGCCGGACGTGATCCGGCACACCTCGGCAAGGATCGACTCGTAGGACGCGTTGCTCACCTTCGCGTAGAGGCTGGGATTCGTGGTGACGCCGTCGAGCACGCCCCAGCGGGCGGCGATCTTGATCTCGTCGATTTCCGCGGTGTCGAGGAAGATCTTCATCGGCAGGATCCTTCCGGTCGGGACGGGCCGGGTCGCGGTCGAGACGGGTCGCCGCTCACCCCGGCGCTCGGGTGGCCGCGCCCATGGTACGCCGCCGGCCGGCAGATGCCGTCGGCGCGCGAAAGCGGCCGGCCTCGGGACGAGGCCGGCCGCCTGCAGCTGGGAGGGCCGCCGTCAGTTGCTCGGCGCCGCCGACGCTGGGGCCGCCGGACCCGGCGCGGCCGGGACAGCGGCCCGGATGAGCTTCGCGGTGTACGAACCGTCCGGGTTCTGGAGACCGAGGACCATCGCCCGCTCGCCGGTCGCGAGGCCGGATGGCTGCACGGCCTTGCCCTTCTCGCGGACCTTCGTGGCCGTGTCGATCGTGAACGACTGGGTCGCCTTGTCCTTCATCGTGATGGTCACGCTCGTCGACGACAGGGCGGTGATCTGGCCCCGGACGTAGAGGATCGTCTTGTCGCCCTTCGCGGTCGCGACGGTGATCTGGACGCGCTCGGCGTGGCCGAGGAAGCGTCGCAGGAGGCCGCCGCGGCCCCTGGCCGGGGCGGCCGTGACGTTCGCGGTCGACGTGTTCGCGGCGAGCGCGAGGTCCGCCGCGGTCGGGACGAGGGCCGTGGCGGCACCGCCGGCAGCGACCGGCGAGGTCGCGCTGGCTCCGGCTCCGCCGGCGGTCGCGGCGGTCGCGCCGACGGCGACGGCGAGGAGGAGGGCGCCCGCGCTGAGGAGCAGGCGCATCGGGGTGATGGCGATCGAGGTAGTACGCATCGGTATCTCCGGTCGGCGGATTCTCGAGGGGTCCGAGCGCTGCGCCGAACGTCCGCCCGGCGAGGGACCTGGATCCGCGTCGTCCATGCCGGCCACGATGCACCCGACCCCGGCGCGGTTCACCCGCGTCGCTCGCCCCGAATGTAAGGGCCGTGCAAGACGCGCGCCGGGCCAGGGGCGGTCAGTCAGGTCAGGGCGCGCCGGGCCAGGAGCGTCAGGCCTCCGGCGTCGCCGCCAGATGGACCTCCGCTCGCGCGAGGATGTCGGTCGCGGCATCGTCGTGCGACGCGTCCCCTCGCGACCGCAGGATCGGCGTCCGACCGTCGCGCACGGCGATGGCGCTGGCGACGAACCCGTCGAACAGCGGATGCGGGCGCTCCGGGCGGCTCTTGAACTCGGGGTGGAACTGGCTGGCCACGAACCACGGATGATCGACGAGCTCGACGATCTCCACGAGCCGGCCGTCCGGCGACTGGCCGGAGAGGACAAGGCCGGCGCCCTCGAGCACCTGGCGATACCGGTTGTTGACCTCGAACCGATGGCGGTGCCGCTCGTAGATGACCTCTCGGCCATAGACGGCGGCGGCGCGCGACCCGGGCGTGAGACGGGCGGGATAGAGGCCGAGGCGCATCGTCCCACCCTTGTCCTCGAGCTCGCGCTGGTCCGGCATGAAATCGATGACCGGGTGCTGGGTGAACATGTCGAATTCGGTGGAGTTGGCGTCCGGCGTCCCGATCACGTCGCGGGCGAACTCGATGACGGCACACTGGAGACCGAGGCACAGGCCGAGGTACGGGACGCGCCGATCGCGAGCGTAATGGGCGGCGACGACCTTGCCCTCGATGCCGCGGTGGCCGAATCCCCCCGGGACGAGGATCCCGGCCGCTCCGGCGAGCCGCTCCGCGACGTTCTCGCCCGTGAGCGCCTCGCTGTCCACCCAGCGGACGTGGACATCGACGCCGTTGGCCCAGGCGGCGTGCTTGAGCGCCTCCGTCACCGAGAGGTAGGCGTCCGGCAGCTCGATGTACTTGCCGACGAGCGCGATGTCGAGCTCCGGCTTGGGGGCCTTGATCCGGGCGACGAGGGCTCGCCACGAGTCGAGGTCCGGCGCCGCGTCCGGGTTGCCGAGCCCGAGGTCGCGCACGATGAGCCGGCCGAGCCCTGCCGCCTCGAAGAGCAGCGGGACCTCATAGATCGTCTCGGCCGTCTCCGCCGGGATGACCGCCTCGGACGCCACGTCCGTGAACAGGGCGATCTTGTCGCGAATGTCGTCGCTCACCGGGTGGTCGCTGCGAAGGACGATGATGTCCGGCTGGATGCCGATGCCCCGCAGCTCCTTCACGGAGTGCTGGGTGGGTTTCGTCTTGAGTTCGCCGGTCGCCGCAAGGGCCGGCAGGAGCGTCACGTGGACGTACATGACGTTCGCCCGGCCCACGTCCTTGCGCATCTGGCGGATGGCCTCGAGGAACGGCAGGCTCTCGATGTCGCCGACGGTGCCGCCCACCTCGACGATGACGACGTCCGGGTCGCCATCGCGCGCCACGCGACCGATCCGCTCCTTGATCTCGTTGGTGATGTGGGGGATCACCTGGACCGTTCCGCCGAGATAGTCGCCGCGCCGCTCCTTCCCGATCACGGCCTGGTAGATGCGGCCGGTCGTGACGTTGGAGAGCTGGCTGAGGTTCTCGTCGATGAACCGCTCGTAGTGGCCGAGGTCGAGATCCGTCTCCGCTCCGTCGTCCGTGACGAAGACCTCGCCGTGCTGGTACGGGCTCATCGTCCCCGGGTCGACGTTGATATACGGGTCGAGCTTGAGGATCGAGACGTGCAGCCCACGCGCCTTGAGGAGACGGCCGATGCTCGCGGCGGTGATGCCCTTTCCCAGCGAGGAGGTGACGCCACCGGTCACAAAGACATACTTCGCCATGGGTCGGGTCCTCCGGGGGTTTTTCGAATGCTATCGGAATACCGGCCCGAGGGCAACTCGGCGTACCCGCGGGTCGCGGGCTCGTGGACATGACGCCGGCCGGCCGCGGAGGATCTCTCGTACGTTCATCCAGGGAACGTACGTGCGGGTTCTCGGGCTCGATCCCGCCTCAGCGCTGAAGGATCGTGCCCCGCTGAGCGTGACGGGCGAGGGAACGTGCCGCCCCGAACACCGCGGCCGTGACGAACGTTCCACGGATGAGCGGATGAGACAACGGGCGGCCGATCGCGGACGGGCGGAGACCGCTCGACTCGCGGTCATGCCGGCGGATCCGCCACGTCATCGCCCCAGACCTCGGGTCCGCAGAAGAACGGACGGTCCCGCGGGCGAGGCATGAGCGGACTCGCTGCATCCGCGTGCCACGCCGCGAGCGTCTCCGTGAGCCAGGCGTCGATCTCGGCGAAGTCGCTCCAGGGTCGATATGGCCAGCCGTTGGCGACACAGATCGGGACGAGGGCCCGCTTCGCGAAGATGAGGTCCGCATAGCCGGCCGCGTAGCGGTCCGACTCGCCGTCGCCGACGAAGACGACGGCCCGCCCGGCCGCGCGCTGGGCGAGGACCCGCTCTCGCTTGCATGTGCCGCAGACGAAACACCGTGGATGGCCGTACGGCCAGGCGATCGCCGGCGGACCGTTCCCGTCCCACGTCATGGCCGCGGTCGCGATCGGCACATCCGGAAGGCCGAGGCGGGCGAGAGCCGGCGCGATGAAGAAGCCGAATCCGTCCGACACGACCTCGACGGGCACGCCCGCCTCACGGGCCCGCCAGACGAACGGCGCGAAGGCCGGGTCGTGGGGCTGCGCAGCCGCGGTCGCGAGGAGCGGACCCGCATCCGCCGGCATCCGGGCGACCTCCCATTCCATGAGCCGACGGGAGCCGAGCCGACCCTCGTCGTACTGCGCGGCGAAGCGCTCCCAGCCGCCCGGCGCGTGGGTCGCCACGACGATGTCCGAGACGTCCGTGAGCGCGATCGTCCCGTCGTAGTCGACGAGGATGGCAAGGGGCGGCTCGTCCATCACGCCATCGCCGCCCGAAGCCGCGGATCACGCCTCGCGATCGACACGCCGAGCACGATGATCATCCCGCCGACGATCTGGGCGGCGAGGATCGGCTCGCCGAGGACGATCGCCGCGAGGACGATCGCGAACGCCGGGGTGAGGAACTGCAGGTTCGTGATGCGGGTGGGGCCGACGAGCGAGATCCCCCAGAAGATGACGACGTTGCCGAGGGCGGTCGAGAGGAAACCGGAATAGGCGAGGCCTGCGAGCTGGGCGACCCCCACCCGGCTGACGTCCACACCGGCGAGCTGCCAGATGCCGAACGGCGCGAGCGCCAGCGCACCGAACGTCACCGTCCACGCCGTCGCCCGGAGGGGCGAGAACCGCCGCAGGACGCTTGCCCCGAAGCTCACGTAGCCCGCCCAGCAGACCGCCGCGATGAGCGTGACGAGGTCGCCGAGCCCGGCGCTGTCGAGGGCGAGCCCGTGACTGGCGGCGACGAGCACGACGCCGCCGAACGCGACGGCCGCCCCGATCGCCTTGGGGGGACTCAGCGTGTCGGTGCCGATGACGACGGCGACGAGCGCCGTGAAGATCGGCGTCGAGCCGATGATGAGCGCCGAGTTGCCGACACTCGTCGAGTCGAGGGCCGTGGACCAGAGCATCTGGTAGATCCCGAAGCCGAGGAACCCGAGGCCCGCGAGGGCCGGCACGTCGCGACGGGGGATCGAGATCGACCCTTCCCGGAGGCGGCAGATCGCGAGCAGGACGAGCGCCGCCAGACTGAAGCGGAGGAACGCGTAGCCGATCGGGCTGAGGACCGGGATCGTCGCCTTGACGACGACGAAGTTCGCCGCCCAGAGGACCATGACGCCGACGCAGGCGAGTTCGGCCGCCCGGAACTCGAACGACGACCGAGGTGCGATCGGAGATCGGCGCTCCACGATCGGCGCCACCGACATGGAGACGCCCGCCGGGCGGTCGGCGGGCGTCGCTGCGGTGGCCGGGCCGGAGACTCCGGCGCGGGAAGGTTCGATCAGGCGCCTTCCTGGTCGAGCTCGAGGGCCTCGTCGTCCGCCTCTTCGGTGAGCTTGAGCCAGACGAACAGGCCGGCCAGCACGAGGAGCGGGATGACGATGAGCGCGCCGAGCGTGACGCCGAGGGCTATGGCGACGGTCCGCAGTGCTTTCATCTGTACCTCCTGGTCGCGGGTCAGTTCGGCGCCGCGCCGCCGGACGCGTTGGGCGGGATCCGGAGACTCGGGCCCTGGGCGACGAGCCCGTCGATGTCCTCCCGGGTGAACTCGGCGAGGACGTGATGGCTGCCGGACTGATCGGCCATGAGCAGACGGACGACGAAGGCGCCGTCCTGCTCGAAGAAGAACACGTCGCGCGGCTTCTGTTCGTCCATGTACCGGCCGAGGACGCGGAACGCCCGCTCATAGTAGCCGGCGGCATCCCAGGTGGCCTTCGCGGCGACGGGATCGAGGTTCGCCATGGCACCGCGTCGGGCGATCGCCTCGTCGAGGAACCGGGCGATGTCGTCGTCGACGAAGGTGAGCGTCTCCTTGCCGAGCCGACCCATGGATTCGGACCAGCCGCCCTCGCCGGTCGTCGCCGATACCACGATCCCCTGCACGATGAACCCGTCGGGAGCCTCGACGAGGAGGACCTCCTTCATGCCGCGCTGATCGAGGAACGCGCCGATCGAGCGGAAGACCTCCTCGAAATCCTGGCGCGGGCTGCCCTCGTAGATCCGCATCTGGCCCTCGGACTGTCAGTACCCCGTCGTCTGGTCGATGAGGCCACGATCCTTCGCTCGGCGCTCACTGACCCGGAACGCGAGTGTCGCCGCGAGTGTAACCACGACCCCGGTGACCAGCAAGGCGGCGACGATCGTCACGGGGTCCGGTCGATCGGCATGGACGAGCCGCTCGAAGAGCGATCCGCTGCCGCCGATCCCGGTCGGACTGTCCGGCAGAAGACCCCGCCGAACGCCCTCGATCCACCAGCTCAGCGGAGAGACGAGGCCGACCGCCTGGACGGGATCGGGGAGGACGGACAGCGGGAAGACCACGCCCGAGATGAGGAACAGCGCCCCGGCGAGCGCCTCGGGATAGCGCCACGAGTCCTGCCGGGTCTGGAGGCAGACGGCGGCCATGAGGATCCCGATCGCGACGACCGCACCGAGGCCGACGACCATCGAGACCCCGCTGAGGATCGGGTCCACGCGGGCGGGATCGAAGCCGACGCCGAGGAAGACGAAGCCGACGCCGAGGGCGATGACCGCCCCGATGAGCCCGACACCCACCCGGGCGACCCCTCGGCCCAGGACCGGCTTGGCGACCGAGTAGATGGCGAACAGGACCGGGTCCGTCCAGTTCGCCTCCATCTGCCAGCCGAGGCGCGCGGCGGTCCCGAACGCGCGCCAGCCATCGCCGCGCTCGGATCTCCGCGGTCGCCCGACGGCGCTGCCGACGTCCATCGCCGCTCAGCCCCAGCGGAGGGACAGGCGCCCCTCCGCGCGGGCCCGCTGCTCGAGTGCGGCGAGCATCCAGCGAGCCACGACGAGGAAGACGACGGTCATGACCACGAGGATGCCCGCCTCCACCGATGGCGACGGGGTCCCGAACGAGGCACTCCCGCCGACGAATGCGAGCTGCCGCATCGCGTCGAGCCCCACGGCGAGCGGGATCGTCGAGATGGCGAGGGTGCCGAGGGCTCCCAGCCGCCGACCGGGAAATTGAGGCCGGACACGAAGTAGACCGGCTCCACCGCGAGCTGGGTGAGGTGCCACGCCTCGCGACCCCAGAGGAGGAACAGGCTGGCGAGGACCATCCCGAGGCCGTACAGCGCAGCGAGGGTGAGGAGGAAGACCGCGGCGAGGAGGCCCCACTGGTCGACGCCGAACCGGACGTCGAAGGCGATGGCTCCGATGACGAGCACGACCGAAGCGCGCACCGCGCTCATGACGAGCCCCCCGACGGCCATCCCGAGCAGGATGCTCATCATGCTCACCGGGGCGGTGAAGTAGAGCTCGAGATTGCCCTGGTCCTTCTCCCAGTACAGCTGGGCGGCCATCATCCACATGACGTTGAGCCAGAACGCCGTCATCGCCCCGCCGAGGACGACGAAGCCGACGTACTCCGGCGGCGCGTGGAGTGCGCGGTAGACGTAGACGAAGCCGGCCGTCGTCATGAACGGGAGGAGGATCTCGAAGAAGAGCCAGCTCCGTTCGCGGAAGATGCCGGAGACGCGCGGGTAGGCCCGTCCGCCGATCCCGCGGATGTTCGTCATGAGCTCGTGGCGTGGTTCCCAGGCGGCCGCCTCGGCCGGGCTCGCCGTCGGCCGGTGGACGTAGGCGCTCACGTCGAAGCCAGCTCGGCGGCGGCCGGCCCCGCGGTCGGATCGGAGGTGTCGTCGAAACCGCGGCCCACGAGCTCCACGAAGACATCCTCGAGGCTCGGCTCCGACTTGCGGAGCGAAACGATCTGGGCGCCCAGGCCGCCGAGCGCACCCACGACGCCGCCGAGCGCGGCATCGTCGACCAGGACGAGGTTCATCGTCACCGTCTGGCGTGCGTCCGCATCGACCCGATCGGCGTCCGTCGCGGGGACGGCGCTGACCACGCCGGGCAGCCGGGCAAGGGTCGCGGGTCCCCCATCGAGGTGGTCGAGCTCGAGTCGGAAGATCGATTCGCGCTGGACGCGCCGCTTCAGCTCGTTCGGAGTCCCGATCGCGAGGATCCGGCCGTGGTCGACGATGGCGAGCCGCTCGCAGAGCTCGTCCGCCTCCGCCATGTAGTGCGTGGTGAGGAGGATGGTTCGGCCCGGGACGGCGGCCTTCCAGGCGACGACGAGCTCGCGGACCGCCCGTGCGGCCGCGACATCGAGGCCGAGCGTCGGCTCGTCGAGGAAGAAGACCCACGGGTCGTTGAGGAGGCCCCTGGCGAAGTTCATCTTCTGGCGCTGCCCGGTGGACAGCGTCCCGACCCGCTGGGTCCGCTGCTCCTCCAGGCCCACCGCCTCGATGAGCTCGTCGACCCGGCGCTGGCCGTCGCGGACGCCGAGCCCGTAGAACTGCCTGAACATCCAGAGCTGCTCGCGAACGGTGAGCATGCCGTAGCCCGACTGCTCGCCGCCGGCGACCATGTTCATGATCCGCCGGAGCTGCTTCGTCTGGGTCGCGACGTCGAAGCCGAAGACCCGGGCCGTCCCCTCCGACGGCAGGAGGAGCGTGGTGAGGATCTTGATGAGCGTCGTCTTCCCCGCCCCATTCGGTCCGAGCAGCCCGAAGAACTCACCCGGCGCGACCAGGAGGTCGATGCCGTCGAGGGCGACGACGGGTTTCGGCTTCGTCTTGTAGATCCGGCGGATCCCACGGGCGTCGATCGCGGGCGGGGAGCTCGGATGCGTCGCCGACGATGGGCTCGGCAGCGGGGCGGGCATGACTCGGCCTCACTGAGGTCGGGGAGGGCGCTGAGTATAGCCCCCGTTCCAGTCCGCTCAGCGGTCGCTCAACGGTCGGCGAGCCCCTTCGCGATCCGACCGGCGACCTCGGCATCGTGGACGATGAGCGCAGTGTTCGCCCGAACGGACGCGCCTCCGGTGAGGCTCGCGATCCGGGCGAGCAGCCAGGGCGTCAGCGCCGGACCGACGATGCCGGCGGCGGCTGACTCCGCGACGGCCGTCTCGATCGCCTGCCGCGCCTCGGCCTCCGGCAGCGCGTCACTCGCCGGAACGGGCGTGCAGAGGAGGATCCCGGAGCCGAGTCCGAGCCGAAGGTGAGTCCGGACGAGCTCGATCGCGGCGACGTCGTCCGCGACCCGGCCCGGCGCGAGGAGGCCACTCGTCCGGCTGAAGAAGCCCGGCAGCTCCGCCTGGCCGATCGCGACGACCGGCACGCCCCGCGTCTCGAGGTATTCGAGCGTCGCGGCCACGTCGAGGATCGCCTTCGGCCCGGCACACACGACCGCGACCGGAGTGCGGCCGAGCTCGTCGAGGTCCGCGCTCACATCGAGACTCGGCCGCGCCCCACCGAGCGCTCCGCGATGGACACCGCCGATCCCGCCGGTCGCGAGCACGCGGATGCCCGCCGCGTCGGCTCCGAGCATCGTGGCCGAAACGGTCGTCGCGGCCCATCCGCCGGCGAGCAGAGCGAGGGAGAGGCTCGGGCGGGCGACCTTGCGGATCGTGCCCGCCGGAGCCGTCCCGAGCGCCTCGATCGCCCCATCGTCGAGCCCCACGAGGAGGCGCCCGTCGTGGACCGCGATCGTCGCCGGGGTCGCACCCGCTGCCCGCACCGCCGCGTCGGCGGCGCGCGCGACCGCGACGTTGTCCGGATATGGCAGCCCGTGGCTGATGAGTGTCGACTCGAGGGCGACCACCGGCCCGCCGCCGGCGAGGGCGTCGGCCACCTCGGGCGCGATGACCAGGCGGTCGTGGATGGAACCCGCGGTTCGGCCGCTGCGACTCACGGTCGGAGGGTACCGGACGGCCGCCCGACCGGTGTGCCGGCGCCCGATGCAACCGCGATCTCGCGACGCGGCCGGGTCAGCTGGCGCGCTGCCGCGCGATTGCCGGCGACCGCGGCGCGGCGGAGCGCGGGGATCGGCGCGCGGCCTGCGGAACGCTCCGCGAGCCAGGTCACGAGGAAGCCGGCATCGAAGGCGTCGCCGGCCCCGGTCGTGTCCTCCGTCGCGATCGTCGCCGTCGGCACGTCGAGCCGCGTGCCGCCATCCGCCGTCCGGGCGAGCACGGACGCACCCCGTGCGCCGCGCTTGATGACGACGACGTCCGCCAGCTGGTCGAGTCGATCGAGCGCGGAGACGCCCATGAGTGCCTCGGCCTCCGCGGCGGTGGCGAACAGGAGATCGGGTGCGATGCGAGCGATGAGCGTCCTCGCGGCGACTCGCCCACCGGCGAGGAGCGGCCCCGCCGAGGCGAGGTCCACGCTGACGATCGCCCCCGCGGCCCGACCGAGTGCGGCCGCTCGCCGGCCGGCGCTCCCGAGCGGCTCGCCGAGGAGGGAGTACGCCGGCAGGTGGACCGCGTCGGCGCCGGCGAACCAGGCGGCATCGAGGCGGTCGGGGCCGAGCCCGTCGGCGGCTCCTCGATCCGCGACGAACGAGCGCTCACCGTCCGGCGCGACGACGATCCCGATCCGCCCCGTGGGCAGGCCGGCGACACGGAGGGCGCGGACGCGTACGCCGACGATGCGCAGCTCGCGGACGAGGCTCCGTCCTGTCGCGTCGCGGCCGACCGCACAGACGAGCGCTGAGCGGGCGCCGAGACGAGCAGCCCAGCGGGCCGTGTTCGCTGCCGATCCGCCCTGGCGCAACCGGACGGTGCCCGGCACATCGGTTCCGGAGCGGAGCGGGGCGGCCGGGGCGATCGAGACGTCGAGCATGAGGTCGCCGACGACGACGATCGTCGGGCGCGAACGAGGAGCCGAGGGCGCCCTCGCTGGCGCGGCCGGACGACGACCCGCTGACATGCGGCGCAGCATAGGTCGGCCGCCGGCGGCGCGGGCGGGCGCGGTGGCCGAGGGCGCTCGCGGCGGGCGCTGGTACGATGCGAGGCACGTTCGCCTCCATCTCCGGAGCATGCCCGATGACCGCCGCCACCGACCCGACCCGCACCGCCGAGCCGTCGCTCGACCAGCTCGCGATCGACACCATCCGGACGCTCTCGATCGACGCCGTCCAGAAGGCGAACTCCGGTCACCCGGGCGCCCCGATGGGCGCGGCGCCGATGGCGTACACACTCTGGACGCGGTTCCTGCGCCATGCGCCGCGGACGCCGCACTGGCCGGACCGCGACCGATTCGTCCTGAGCGCCGGCCACGCGAGCATGCTCCTCTACTCGCTCCTCCATCTGACCGGGTACGACGTGACGCTCGACGACCTCGAGCATTTCCGGCAGTGGGGATCGCGGACGCCGGGCCACCCGGAGCACGGCCGCACCGCCGGCGTGGAGGCGACGACCGGTCCGCTCGGCCAGGGCTTCGCCAACGGCGTCGGGATGGCCATCGCCGAACGGCGGCTCGGCGCGGAGTTCGATCGGCCCGGCCACACCGTCGTGGACCATCGGACGTTCGCGATCTGCTCGGACGGCGATCTCCAGGAGGGGATCTCCTCGGAGGCGGCGAGCCTCGCCGGCCACCTCCGCCTCGGCAAGCTCATCTACCTGTACGACGACAACCACGTCCAGCTGGACGGGCCGACCCGCATGGCGTGGAGCGAGGACGTCCTCGAACGCTTCGACGCCTACGGCTGGCACACCGAGCGCGTCCACGACGGCAACGCGACCGCGGAGATCGAGGCGGCGATCGATGCCGCACTCATCGACGAGCGGCCGAGCCTCATCGCCGTCCGCACGCATATCGGCTACGGCAGCCCGAACAAGCAGGACAGTTCGAAGGCCCATGGCGCGCCGCTCGGCGTGGAAGAAGTCCGCCTGACGAAAGAGGCGTACGGCTGGGACCCGGATCGATCGTTCTACGTGCCGGACGAGGTGCGCGTCGCGATGGGCGGGGCCGTCGAGCGGGGCGAGCGGCTCGTCGCCGCCTGGGAGGCCCGGCTGGCTCGCTACGCCGAGGCGTTCCCGGATGAGGCCGCCGAGCTGCGACGACGGATCGCCGGCGAGCTCCGCGCCGGCTGGGCGGACGGTCTCCAGACGTATGACGTCGGCGAGGACTACGCCACCCGTCAGGTGAGTCAGCGATCGATCCAGGCGCTCGCGGACCGGGTGCCGGAGCTCTTCGGCGGCGCCGCGGACCTCTCCGAGAGCAACCTCACGGACATCGCCGAGGCCGGCGACTTCGAGGCCGACGAACCCGGACGGAACCTCAGGTTCGGGGTCCGCGAGCATGGCATGGGAGGCATCGGGAACGGGATCGCCTATCACGGCGGCTTCATCCCGTACGTGGGGACCTTCCTCCAGTTCAGCGATTACATGCGCGGCTCGGTCCGCCTCGCCGCACTCGCCGGGATCCACATCGTCTACGTCTGGACCCACGATTCGATCGGTCTCGGCGAGGACGGTCCCACGCACCAGCCGATCGAGCACTATGCGGCACTCCGCGCGATCCCGAACCTGTGGTTCGTGCGACCGGGCGACGCGAACGAGGCCACCGCGGCATGGGTGCTCGCACTCGAGCGTCGGGACGGCCCCGTGGCGCTCGCCCTCACCCGCCAGAAGCTCACCACCTACGCCGAGACCGCGGACCGCGCGCGCGATGGCGTCCGGCGGGGCGGCTACGTCGTCCGCGAGTCGTCCGGCGGCGCGTCCGGCATCGACCTCATCGTCATGGCGACCGGCTCGGAGCTCGGCCTCGCCATGGAGGCGAACGTCCGCCTCGAAGCGGACGGGGTCCGGACACGGGTCGTGTCGCTGCCGTGCTGGGAGGCGTTCGAGCGCCAGGATGCAGCATACCGGGAGGCCGTCCTGCCCCCGGCGGTCCGGCGGCGGCTCAGCGTGGAGGCAGGAGTGACCCTCGGCTGGGACCGCTGGGTGGGCGACGAAGGCGCGATCGTGGGGATCGACCATTTCGGCGCCTCGGCGCCGGCGGCCACGATCTTCAGTCACTTCGGCTTCACGGTGGACCACATCGCGGAGGTCGCCCGCGGCGTTGCCGCCGGGACGATCCGCGGTCGAGTACCCACCGTCGACCCAGGTCATCAGCCGGCCGGCCTCGGGCTCGGCCGCGGCGGCCACTGAGGTGCGGATCGCGTTCGCGGCGGACCACGGCGGAGCCGCGCTCAAGGGAGAGCTCCTCCGCGTCCTGCGGACCACCGCGACCGAGCATGAGTTCATCGATCTCGGCGGGGACGGCAGCGACCCGGCGGACGACTACCCGGACTTCAGCGTCCGGGCCGGCCGAGCGATCCAGGACGAGGCGGCGGACCGGGCGATCCTCATCTGCGGCAGCGGCGTGGGCGCCTCCGTGGCGGCGAACAAGATGCGTGGCGTCCGCGCCTCTGTCTGCCACGACACGTATTCGTCCCACCAGGGCGTCGAACACGACGACATGAACATCCTCTGCCTCGGAGCACGGATCGTGGCGATCGAGCTCGCCCTCGAGTGCTGCCGGGCGTTCCTCGGAGCACGGTTCTCCGGTGAGCCGCGCCACGTCCGACGCCTGAGGAAGGTCCTCGCCATCGAAGCCGCGGAAGGCTGAGCGGGCCGAACGCGGGGCTGAGCCAGACCGTCGGGATGTAGTTGTCCGGGTTGCCGATCCTCGGCGATGGTACGCCGCAGCGGAGCCCGCCGATCCCACGGGGCGGCCCACGGCGGTAGGATGCGCGACGAATGACGACGAAGGCATCGCCCGCGATCGATTCGCCGAACCCGGTCGCCACAAGGCCGGCGAAGGACGCACCGCGGACGATCCGTGACCTGCGGCTCGCCCGGTCCGGCAGGCGTCGCACGGACCGCCGGGACTCGAGGCGCGCGGAGAACCCCCTTCGCGAGGGCCTCCGCCTCGAGCGGATGCCGGATCCGTTCGTCTTCGTCCTCTTCGGCGGCACCGGCGACCTGGCCCACCGCAAGGTCGTGCCGGCGCTCTATCAGCTGTGGCGGACCAACCTCCTGCCCCATGAGTTCATGCTCGTCGCGATCGGCCGGCGACCGTATGACGATGAGAGCTTTCGGACGGATATCCGCGCCGCGCTCGACCGGTTCAGCCGGGTCCTGCCGGTGGACGAAGCCGTCTGGGCCGCGTTCCGCGAACGGATCGTCTATCACAGCGGTGACTTCAACGACGCCGACACCTACGCCCGGCTCTCGGCTCGCCTCGATGCGTGCGACACGGACCACGGCACGCGCGGCAACCGGCTCTACTACCTCGCCACCCACTCCTCCTCGTTCCCCGAGATCATCGGCGAGCTCGGCCGGGCGGGCCTCGACCACGAGGTCCATGGCGGTGGCTGGCGGCGGATCGTCATCGAGAAGCCGTTCGGTCGCGACCTCGAGTCCGCCCTCCGCCTCAACCGCGAGGTCGGCAAGGTCTTCCGCGAGTCGCAGGTCTACCGCATCGATCACTACCTCGGCAAGGAGACCGTCCGGAACCTCCTCGTCTTCCGCTTCGGCAACGGCATCTTCGAGCCGATCTGGAATCGGCGCTATGTGGACCACGTCCAGATCACCGTCGCCGAGTCGATCGGGATCGAGGGCCGCGGATCGTTCTACGAGGAGACGGGCGCGAGCCGCGACTTCCTCCAGAACCACCTCATGCAGCTCCTCAGCCTCGTCGCCATGGAACCGCCGGCGAGCTTCGACGCGGACGCCCTCCGCGACGAGAAGGTGAAGGTCGTCCGGGCGATCGCGCCGATGGAGCCCGACGCGATCCGGAGCGACATCGTCCGCGGCCAGTACGGCCGCGGCTGGGTCGCCGCGACGGAGGTGCCCGCGTACCGGGAGGAGCCGGACGTCGATCCCGAGTCGGAGACGGAGACGTTCGTCGCCGCGCGCTTCGAGATCGACGACTGGCGCTGGGCCGGCGTGCCGTTCTACCTGCGGATGGGCAAGCGGCTGCCGAAGCGGGCGACGGAGATCGCCATCCAGTTCCGGGCCGTCCCCCACCGTCTCTTCACCGGGGCCGGCACGGATCCGGAGCCGAACCTCCTTGCCATGCGGATCCAGCCGGACGAGGGCATCCTCCTCCGCTTCGGCGCGAAGGTGCCGGGCCTCGGCATCGACGTGCGGGCCGTGAACATGGACTTCACCTACGGCTCGGCGTTCAATGTGGACTCGCCCGATGCCTACGAGACGCTCATCCTCGACGCCCTGCTCGGCGATGCGTCGCTCTTCACCCGCGCCGACGAGGTCGAGGAGGCGTGGGGGATCGTCACCCCGATCCTCGACGCCTGGGCCGACTCGCCACCTCCGGACTTCCCGAGCTACGAGGCCGGCTCATGGGGCCCGACCGCCGCCGACGATCTGCTCGCCCGGGACGGGCGGCGCTGGCGGCGGATCTGATGGCAGGCGGCTCGGGGGTCGCCGTCGCGGATCGGCCCGCAACGCCGGGAGAGCCGACCCTCCGCTGGGCGTCGCGCGCCCATTCGATCGCCGAGATCGAGCAGGAGCTCGGGAAGATCTGGGCCGTTCCCAAGCTCACCGCCGTCGTCGAGGGAGTCGAGGAGCGACACGTCGCCGCCCGCACGAGTGTCATGAACCTCGTCGTCGTCGCCCGCCGCGACGAGCTCGGCGAGCACGCGGCGGCCGTGATCCGCCAGTTGACCGGCCGGCATCCCTCGCGGACGCTCATCCTCACCTCGGCCGATCCCGAGGGACGCTCCTGGCTCGACGCGAACATCCAGGCCTTCTGCGTCCTGCCACGGGCCGATGCGGCGGAGACGTGCGCCGAGGAGATCCACATCCGCGCCGGCGGCGCGGCCGGGCGCCACCTCGAGGCGATCGTCGCCCCGCTCCTCATCCACGACCTCCCGGTCACCCTGTGGTGGCCGTCCGAGATACCGTTCGGTTCCGGGGCGGCCCGCGACCTGCTCGCGATGGCGGATCGGCTCATCGTCGACGGATCGAGCTGGACCGGCGACGGGCTCGCCCGCCTCGGCGAGCTCGCCGCGGCGATGGATCGCGATCGGCTCGCCGTCAACGACTTCGCGCTCATCCGGCAGAGTCGCTGGCGGGAGGCGATCGCCTCCGTCTTCGACCTGCCGGAGTTCACCCCGTATCTCCGTTCGATCCGCCGGATCTCCCTCACCTACGGGACGCACGACGAGACCGGTGCGCCGGGCTCGACGAACGTCGTGAAGCCCGTCTACCACGTGGCCTGGCTCGCCTCCCGACTCGGGATGACCGTTGAGCGCCCGCTCGGACCGGTCGACGGCGCGAGGGCCGCCACGCGGGCCCCTGGTCGGCTCGGAGTCCGGACCGGTGCCGGCGGCTCGCCGGCACTCCATCGTGGGCTCGTCGCGAGTCTTCGGGCCCAGCGGTCGGATGTCGCCGTCGTCATCCGACCGGTCCTCTCGGCGATGCCCGCCGGGACGACGCTCCGGGTCGAGCTCCTCGCCGAGCGTCGCGGCTCAGAGCTTCGCGCCGACGTCACGGCGGAGGCGGAGACCGTCCACGTGCGCGTCTGGCTCGATGGCGTCGCGGCGCTGGAGCGCTCCTTCCTCGCCGCCCGCAGGACGGAGGTCGACCTCCTCGGCGACGCGATCGAGGCGGGCGGCCGCGATCCGGCGATCGCCCGCGACACGATCCGCATGGCCGCACGGCTCGCCGGCGGATGACCGCTCCGGAAGGGTCGGCGAGCGAACCGAGCGTCATCGTCCTCGCGGATTCGGCAGCGGTGTCACTCGCCGCGGCCGAGCGGATCGCGGACTCGCTCGCCGCGGCGGTCGCGGCGCGCGGACGAGCCCATCTCGCGACGACCGGCGGGTCCAGCCCGGCCGGCATCTATCGGCATCTGGCGATCCCCCCTCTCAGCGATCGCGTGCCGTGGGAGCGGATCGACATCTGGTTCGGCGACGACCGGCTCGTGCCACGCGATGACCCGCTCTCGAACGTGTTCCCGGTCGATCGGGTCCTCCTGGGCGGTGCGGGCGTCAGGCTCGGCCCGGATCGCCTTCATCCGTTCCCGTGCGGGCGCGCGATCGAGGAGCGGCGCGGCGCCGCGTGGTGCGCCGCCGCATACGCCGCGGAGGTCGCCGCGGGTGTTCCAGCGGACGCGGCGGGCTGGCCGGTCTTCGACCTCGTCCTCGTCGGCATCGGGCCGGACGGCCATCTCCTCTCGGTGTTTCCCGGCAGCCTCGCCCTCGGGTCGGATCTCCTCGCCCTCGCCATCCCGGCCCCCACACACGTCGAGCCGCACGTGGAGCGAGTGACGCTGAATCCGGCGATCCTCGGCGCCGCGCGAGAGATCCTCGCGATCACCCACGGCACGGCGAAGGCGCCGGTCATCGGCGCGATCTTCGGCCCGCTGCGCGACCCGACCCGCTGGCCGGCCCAGCTCGCGCGACGGGCGGGAGCGGCCTGGCTCCTCGATGCCGCCGCCGCCGCGGAGCTGCCTCGCGACCCGCGATGATCGGCCACTGGGCGGGCCCGGAGCCGGCGTTGCACGTCATTGCGCCGGACGGCGCGCGGCTCGCTGTCTTCCGATCGGGCACCGGGCCGCCGCTCCTCCTCGTCCATGGGACCACCGCCGACCACACGACGTTCCGGGTCGTCGGCCCGATCCTCGCGGCCCGCCGCACCGCCCATGCGATGGACCGCCGCGGCCGCGGCGCGAGCGGCGACCAGCCGCCATATCGCATCGAGCGGGAATTCGAGGACGTCGCTGCCGTCGTCGAAGCGATCGCGGCCGAGGCCGGACTGACCGTGGACGTGCTCGGTCACTCATTCGGCGGCGCGGTCGCGCTCGGTGCCGCCGGCCTGACGCCGCGGATCGGCAGCCTCATCCTGTACGAGAGCGCGCCGGCCGTGCCAGGCCTCGCCGCACCGCCGGTCGACATCGTCCGCGATCTCCGTCGGCTCGAAGCCACCGGCGACGACGCCGGGCTCCTGCGGTCGTTCCTCGTGCGGGTCGTCGGGCTGACCCCCGCGGAGATCGCGCGGTTCGAGGCATCGCCGGTCTACGCGGACCGGCTCGCGGCGGCCTCGACCGTGATCCGAGAGCTGACTGCCGGCGGCCACGCGCCGGAGCCGGCGCGTCTCGAGGCCATCACGTCGAGCGTCCGGATCCCCGTCCTCCAGCTCCTTGGTGGCGCGAGCGGCGCGCTGTTCACGGCCGCCACGGCCGCCCTCGATGCCGCCCTCCCTGACGGTCGCGTCGTCCTGCTGCCCGGCCAGAAGCACGCCGCCCATCACGACGCGGCGGACGGGTTCGTCGCCGAGGTCGAGTCGTTCCTCGATGGGCGTCGGACGCGCCGGAGGACTACCATCGAGACATGACAGAACGATCCGCGACCGGTCTCGCGTCTCCCGCCGCCGCGGCGCTCGCGGCCTCCGCGCCTGCGGACGATCGTCCGTATTCACCGGGCCTTGAAGGGGTCGTCGGCGCCGAGAGCGCCATCGGCCTGGTCGATGGCAGGAATGGGCGGCTCCTCTATCGCGGCTACCCGATCGGCCAGCTCGTCGAACGCGGGACATACGCCGAGGTCGCGGACCTCCTGTGGACCGGCGAGTGGCATCCGGGCGCGATCCTGGCGCCGACCCCGGTCCCGCCAGCGGTCATGGCGGTGCTCCGCGAACTGCCACGGGACGCCTCGCCGATGGACGCCCTCCGGACGGCCGTCTCCGTCTGGGGCACGACGCAGCATCTGACCTGGCCGCCCACGCCGGAGCAGGCGCGGGCGCTCACGGCCTTCTCGCCGTCGGCGCTCGCCGCCTTCAGTCGGCTCCGCCAGGGCCTCGAGCCCGTCGAACCGGATCCGTCGCTCGGTCTGGCGGCAGGCTTCCTCCAGCAGCTCACGGCGACCACCCCGGACCCGGCGGCGACCCGCGCCCTCGACGCGTACTTCATCGTCGGCGCCGAGCACGGTCTCAACGCCTCCACGTTCACCGCCCGGGTCATCACCTCCACCCGGAGCGACATGGCTTCGGCCGTCTGCGGCGCCATCGGGGCGCTCAAGGGACCGCTCCACGGCGGCGCCCCGTCGGAGGTCGTGAATCAGCTCCACGAGATCGGCTCACCGGAGCGGGCGGAGGCCTGGGTCCGGGCGGCGGTCGCTCGGGGCGATCGGATCATGGGCTTCGGCCATCGGGTCTACCGGGCCTACGACCCACGGGCAGCCGCGCTCCGCACCGTGGCCGAGCGGATGTCGACGACGGCAGAGTGGCTCGAGATGGCGGTCGTCGTCGAGGATGTCGTCCTCCGCGTGCTCGCCGAGCTCAAGCCCGGGCGGATCCTCAAGACGAACGTCGAGTACTACGCCGCGGCCGTCCTCCAGGGGGTCGGCCTCCCACCGGAGCTGTTCCCGTCCATCTTCGCCCTCGCCCGCCACGCCGGCTGGACGGCCCACGTGATCGAGCAGTCGTCGGCGAACCGGCTCATCCGGCCGGACATGCGGTACACCGGACCCGCCGACCGCGACCTGCCCGCCTGATCACGCCGCTGGCGGCACGGGCGCCGCTGGCGGCGGCACGGGCGCCCGCCGACTGAGGACGACGATGAGCGGCCCGCCGGCTAGGAAGACCGCTGCGGCGAGGACGAACGGCACGCCGACGCCGAAGCCGACGACGACCGCGGCGAGGATCGGGCCGACGATCCCGCCGAGGTAGAGCGGCAGGTAGACGAGGTTGAGCGTCTGCGACCGCCGGTCCGCCGGGACCTCCGTGCCGAGGAGCGAGAAGACCATCGGCGCGACCATCGCGTAGAACGCGGCCAGCCCGAACGCGACGAGAGCGAGGAGCGGGACGGTGGGTGCCAGGGGCATGGCGAGGCTCGCGACCCCGGCGCCGAGGAAGGCCACGACGAGGACGGGCCGATAGCCGATCCGGTCGCCGAGCCAACCCCCGATCGGGGCCACGAGCGCCCCCACGAGCGCGGCCGAGCCGTTCACCAGACCGATCGCGCTCGTCTCGTCGAGCGACCCGTTCACCCGCGACACGAGGATCGGGATGTACGGTCGGGTCACCTGGTTGGCGAGGAAGGCGACGAAGAAGATCGCGAAGATCCGCCGAGTCGGGTGATCGCCGAGGACGCCGCGGAGCGCCCCGAACGCGAGATCGAGCGTTCGGCCGCGCGGGATCACCTCCGGCCGCACCTCCTGCGAGAGGACCGCGACGAGGAGGGCAGTACCCACGGACAGGCCCGCCGACAGGGCGAACACCGCCGGCAGACCCCAGCCGAGCCGATCGACGACGATCCCGCCGATGACCGGACCGATGGCGAACCCGATCGGCGACGAGCTGCCGAACAGCGACATGGCCATGCCGATCCGCGCCCGCGGCACGGCATCACGGATGGCCCCGAGCATGATCCCGGTGTTGCCGAGCTGGAAGCCCACGAGGAGCATGCTCGCCGCAAGCTGCCACGGCTCGCGGGACAGGGCGACGCAGGCGAAGACGACCGCCTCCACGACGGCGCTTCGGACGATGACCGCCTTGCGGCTGTACTTGTCCGCCCAGACGCCCCACAGCGGGACGAGCGGCATGCCCACGACGAAGATGAGCGCCCCGAACAGGCCGACGAAGTGGAGGCGGTCCGACCCGTGGACTCCCATCCCCTCGAGGTAGGTCGGGACGAAGGCGAAGACCTGACTCACGCCGAGTCCCTCGACGCACGAGGTGATCCAAAAGATCGCGAGAAGGATCCGCCAATCCTGGCGGCGCGTATCGGTCATGAGACGGGGATGGTAGCGGAGCACCACGCGCGCCCGCGGCATCCGGGCCGTCGCGCGCCGGCATAGACTCGCCACGATCGGAGGACGTCGTCATGGCCCACTTCCTCGAACGTCTGATGGCCGCCCAGGATGGCTGGGCCCGGCCGTTCGGCGAGTTCAACCACCGCTGGCTCAGCGCCCTCTTCAGGCCGATCCGACCGCTCAAAGACCTCCTCAACGGGACCTGGCTCGGCCATCCCGTCCACGCCGCACTGTCCGATGCGCCGATCGGGATCCTCACCGTCGTCGTCGTCCTCGACGTGCTCGGCTACCCGGCGGCGGCCGACGTCGCCCTCGTCCTCGGCATCCTCTCGATGATCGCCGCCGCGGTCGCCGGAGTGGCGGACTACACGGACACGGATGGTCGGGCCCGGGCGCGTGCGACCCTCCACGCGACGCTCATGGTCGTGAGCCTCGTCGCCTTCATCGTCTCGCTCGCGATCCGGGCGGACGGGCCCGCGGATCGGTCGGTACCGGTCGTCCTCGTGATCGTCGGCTATGTCGTCCTCCTCGCCGGAGGGTTCGTCGGCGGCGACCTGGTCTTCCGCTTCGGCAACATGGTGGACCGCCACGCCTGGCGGACCGGCGGCGCGAAGTGGCTGCCGCTCGAGGTCCCGGGTGACGACGTCCCGGAAGGATCGCCGACGAAGGCGAAGCTTGGCGCGAACACGCTCGTGCTCATCCGCTCCGGCGACACGATCCACGCGCTTCACGATCAGTGCGCCCACGCCGGCGGTCCGCTCTCCGGCGGGACCGTGATCGACGGTTGCATCGAGTGCCCGTGGCACGGCTCGCGGTTCCGCCTGGCAGACGGGCGTCTCCGCCGCGGTCCGGCGCTGTATGACCAGCCCTCCTACGAGGTCCGGCGCGGCGAGCACGGCTGGGAGGCCCGCCGAGCGGGCGCCTGAGCGCGCGATCCTCCAGACCCACCCTGAGCGCCGCTGGCGCGGTGGAGACCCGCCGCGTTCATGCCTCCCGCGGCGGTCGTCGGTCAGCCGCCGGCGATGAGGACGATCGCGAGGATCGCGGCGCCGATGCCGGCCGCATGTCGGCGCGTCACGCGGTCGCGGAGGATGACGCTCGCGAGGACGATCGTCGTCACCGGATAGAGCGACGAGAGGACGCCGGCGAGGTCGAGCCGTCCGGCCTGGGCGGCGAGGATGAAGAAGCCGTTGCCGGCCATGTCGCCGAGGCCGACGGCGACGGCGATCGGCACGGCGGCGCCGCGAAGCCGCCACGCGCTCCCCGTCGCGAGGACGACCGCGCAGATGACGATCGCCTCGACGCCGCGCACGACGACGAGCGGCCCGAACACCGAGCCGGCGGCGAACCGCGAGGCGAAGACATTGAACAAGCCGAACCCGACGCCGGCGAGGAGGCCGAAGCGGACGCCGGCCGGGCGGGCCTCTGCCGGTCCTGCCGAGGTCGAGACGAGCACGACGGCCGCGAGGGCCAGGGCGATGCCGACGACCTGGCCCGGGAGGGGCGTGCCCTGGAGGAACCAGCCGGCGACGACCGGGAGCGTCGCGGCGAGGACGCCGGTGATCGGGGCCACGACGGCGATCCGGGCGGTCGCGAGGCCGTGATACAGCCCGGCGACGCCCGCCGAGCCGGCGACGCCCGCCGCGATCGCCCAGCCGAGATCGTCCAGCCGCGGGAACGACTCGCCGCGGCCGAGCGCAAGGCCGAAGGCGATCGCCATGCCGACGGCCTGGGAGACGAGGACGACCCCGAAGACCGGTCCGCGGCGCGCGGCCATCCCGCCGCCGAAGTCGGCCGATCCCCAGGTCAGAGCCGAGAGCAACCCGTAGACGACCGTGAGCGACGGTCCATCACCGACCATCCGGCCCGTCAGCGGCGCGCCGGAGCGGCGCCTGCACCCTCGGCGACCCGCTCCTCGTCGGCACCCTCCGGCTCGGTGAGGACGACCACCGCGTCCGCGACCGCGTCGTAACGGTCGGAGGTCGTGAGGTACACGACCTGGAAGTCCGCCGTGAGGCGCTTGAGGAGCGCCACGCCCCTGGCGGCACGGACGTCGTCGAACGTGACGAACGGATCGTCGAAGATGAGCGGCGGGCGGCGGTCGCCCGTCACGAGCCGAACGAGCCCCAGGCGGGCGGCGAGGTAGACCTGATCGAGGGTGCCCTGGCTGAGCTCGCGAACGTCCACCCAGTCCGCCTTCTCGGGCGCCCACACGGCGATGTCGAGGGTCCGATCGTCCACGCGCACCCGCCGGTAGCGACCGCCGGTGATGTCGGCGACGCTCTTCACCATCTCCTTCTCGAGATAGCGGGTCGCCGTCCGCATCGTCGCCTGCTCGGCCGTGTCAATCGCCGCGAGCGTCTGCTCATAGACGCGGGCCCGCCGCTGCAGGGCGGCGAGCTGCTCGCGCCACATCGCGAGACGTTCGGCCTCGCCGCTCACCGCCTCCGCGTCCACGGTGTTCGCCTCGACGCGGGCCCGGGCGCCCGCCTCGTCGTCGCGGGCGCGCTCGAGCGCGCCCTCCGAATCGCGCACCTCCGTCTCGAGGCGCTCTCTCGCGCGGGGCTCCTTCGCGATCGGTCCGAGCGCCTCGAGCGCGCCGGACTTCTGGTCGATCTCGAGGGCGGCCGCATCGCGAAGCTCCGGCAACGAGTCCGGTGGCTCCTTGCCGACGAGGCCGTCGAGTTGCGCCGAGAGCGCGTCGATCCGGGTCACGTGGGTCTCTTCCGCCTCGAGGAGCGCCTCGGCGGCGGCGAGATCCGCCAGGCCGAGGCCCGCCAGCTGCGCGGAGGTGTCCGCCTGGGCTTTCTTCAGGTCCTCCTCGAGGAGCGAGCGGCCGCGAAGTCGGCGGTCGATCTGGACATCCGCCAGCTGCCGCTGGCGCCGGAAGTCGAGGGCGAGGATCCGCTGCCGCCGGGCGAACGCGGCGATGAGCGCGCCGAGACCGATCAGGCCGAGGCCCACCGGCAGGAGGAGCGGCGAGTCGCGAAGGAAGAGCTGCGAGGTGCCGGCGAGGACGAACCCGACGATGACGACGACGAGCCCCACGGCGGCCGGCGCGACCCAGGTGGGCTCCGGAGTCGTCACCTCGTAGTCGACGTCGACCTCGCCTCCGAGCGTCGCCCGCAGCTCGCGGATCTGCGTGTCGAGCGAGCGGATCCGGTTGACGGTCGGGCGGAGGACGGGGAGCGGATGGATCGACGGGTGCGAGGTGCGGAGCGTCGCGATCTCGTCGCGGACTCCGACCGCGGTCCGGTACCGCTCGAACCGTTCCTGGGCCGCCGTCCGCTCGGCGATGAGGCGCTCCGCCTGGCGTGCCTTCTCGAGGAGTGAGCGACCCTCGACGAGCGCCGACTCGACCGCCGCGCGACGCTCGCGTGCCACGGCGAGGACGTCGCGATCGCGTTCGAGCTGGGCGAGGGCCGCCTCACCCTGCTCGAGACGAGCGGCGGACTGCTTGATCGCCTCATCGGCGACCTTGAGCCGGCCGGGGTTCTTCTCGCCGCTCCTGGCGAGGTCGCGGATCGCCCGGTCCAGCGTCCGGCGGGCCGCTGAAGTCCCGCGGTCCGCGCCGCTGATCGAGGCCTGGAGGCGGTCGCGGAGCGCCCCCTCGTGGAGGGCGAGGTCCGCGATCTCATGGTGCCGGACGGACGCGGTCGAGTGGAAGAACGCCTCGCTCGGGATCCCGGTGAGCGCCGCCACCCGGAGGTCCGCCTCCGTCGGATCGGTCGTCGTCTCACCCTCGATGTCGAGGGCGACCGTCCCCTTGGCGCCGCGGAACGATTTCTCGAGGTGGCCGTGACGGAGCCCGTCCTCATCCTCCGAGACGAACTCGAGTCGCACCCACGGCCGGGCCTCGTCCTTCGCGCCCCACGACCGCAGGCCGTCGATGTCGCCGCTCGCCGAGGTCACCTTGCGGGTGAGCGCGATCTCCACGGTCCGCTGGATCGTCGACTTGCCGGCCTCGTTCGGACCGCGGACCACCGTCAGGCCCGGGGCGAGCTCGATGTCGAGGTCGCGATGCCGGCGGATGTCGCGCGCCTGGAGCCGGGTGATCCTCATCGTCGCGACCGCCCGCCGGCGCGGCGCGTGCGGCAGCTCACAGCGTCACCTCGTGCCCGGTGAGCAGGAGCCGACCGAGGCGCAGGACGTCGCGGATCTCGGCCGCCTCGGCGTCGCGGTCCGCCGCCTCGAGCTCCGCGATGCTGGCCTCCGTGTCCCGGATGAAGGCGCCGAGGATGGTGTCCTCCGGCGGGAGTGCACCGCTCGAGAGGGCGGCGACGGATACGTCGCGGACGCGGATCTTGAGGACGGCGGGCGCGAGCGCGGCCTCGACTTCGTCGACGTCGAGGTCGAGCTCGTCCGGCTTCACCCCGGTGATCCGCACGTCGAGGACGACATCCGGATCGGCGAGCCCCGATAGTCGCTCGATGAGGGCCGGCTGCGTCTCGATCGTCGCCGCATCCACGTCGAGTCGCTGGAATCGGGTCCGCCCGACCTGCCGCTCCTCCACCGTCACCGAGCGGGCGCCGCGGGCATCGACATCGAGCGAAACGAGGAGGACCTTGCCCGCCCGGTCCTGGTCGACGGCGACGGGCTCGGGCGCTCCGGCATAGGCCCATGTCGTCGCGCCGGCACGGCCCTGCTGGGACGAATGCCAATGGCCGAGGGCGAGATAGTCGAGTCCGGACTTCGCGATCTCCTGGGTCGAAACGACGACCTCGTCGTGCTCCGTCCTGCCGGCGATGAGGACGGATCCATGGACGAGCCCGATGCGCCACGTCCGGCGTTCCGGGAGAGCGGCGGTGAACCCGTCGAGCGGGCTGCGCGGCGCGCGTTTCGTCGCGAAGACCCGGCCGTAGACGATCGCGTCGAGGATCGGGTACTCGACCTCCGGGCGGTCCGGGGTGAGGACCACGACGAGGTCGCTGTCCGCCGCGACTCCGGCCAGTGCCGCCAGGTCATGAGCGCGATAGATGGACGAGCGGTCGTAGACGTCGTGCGTACCGGGGATGATGACCGTCCGGATCGTCGCCGCGGCGAGGCGCTTGAGTTCGGCGGCGACCCGCTCCACGCTGCGTCGCGGCTGCGTGTTCGTGTCGAACAGGTCGCCCGCGATGAGGACGAGGTCGACCTTTTCGGCAAGGGACAGATCCACCGTGGCCCGGAAGGCCGCGAACTGTCGCTCGCGCTGCGCCGCCGCCTGCTCGCCGAGGTCCCCGTGACGCGCCCCGAGGTGGACATCTGCGGTGTGGAGGAGTCGCAACACGCGCGGTGAGGCTCCCGCTGATCGGCCGTCGACGTCGAGCCCGGTCGGGCGAGCGAGGTGCCCCCGTGCCCTCGCCCGCGGGTCGAGTCTCGGCGGGCATTGTGACAGGTTCGGTGGCACACAGGCGAGCCGTGAACGGAACGCCCGAACGGGCTCCTTCGCGAAACGGTGCTATCCTCCGGCCGGATCACCGGTGCGCCCCGTTTCGGGTCCTCGACATCGGCACCTGGGGCGCGTCGCACCCGGCCTCTCCCCGCCGACGCGTCCCGATGTCCGACCCGTGCGACGCGCACGTACCGAACGACTGGCGCCTGGGAGGCAACCCGTGACCTACACCGACCGACCGATCACCTGCGTGGACTGCGGGGTCGAGTTCATCCATTCCGCTGCCGACCAGGAGTTCTACGCCCAGAAGGGCTTCGTCGCAGAGCCGAAGCGGTGCACGAGCTGCCGGGCCAGTCGGCGCTCGGCGCGCGAGGGCGGCTACGACGTCCGCGACATCGGCGGCCCGCGCGGCTACGAGCGCGGCGACGACCGCCCCATGCGGGAGTACTTCGCCGTCGTCTGCAGCTCGTGTGGCAACCAGGCCCAGGTGCCGTTCAAGCCGCGAATGGACCGGCCGGTGTACTGCTCAGACTGCTTCCGGACCGTCAAGCCGAGCTGACCCGGGCGAGCGAGCGGCCGGCCGGGACCCCCCATCCGCTGATGAAGCGGGCTTCCCGTCCGGCCATCGCGCACGATATCGGTCCGGTGCCGGCCGAATCGACTCGTTGACCATCCATACCGGTCGGGCCGGCGGAAGGTTCGAATCCGTCTTGTCGCGCGCGGCCCACGCGGTCCCGATCGCCTGATGCGACGCCAGGATTGGACCATGGTCGCGGCGGTCCTCGGATCCTCGGCGATCTTCCTCGATGCGACGGTCGTCAACGTCGCGCTGCCCACGATCGGCCGGCAGCTGCCGGCGACGTTCGTCGGCGTCCTCGAGGGTCAGACGTACATCACGAGCGGCTATCTCGCGACGCTCGCCGCATTCCTCATCCTCGCCGGCGCCCTGGCCGACTACTACGGCCGACGTCGCGTCTTCTCGATCGGCCTCGCGGCGTTCGCCGCGACATCCGCCCTGTGCGGCCTCGCCCCGAGCCTCGAGATCCTCGCCCTCTTCCGGGTCCTCCAGGGCGCATCGGGCGCACTCCTCGTGCCGTGCTCGCTCTCCATCATCACGGCGACGTTCGACGGGCCGGATCGTGGGCGCGCGTTCGGGATCTGGGCCGCCGCGACGTCGGCGACGTCGATCCTCGGTCCGCTCGTGGGCGGAATCCTCGTCGATACCCTGAGCTGGCGGCTCGCGTTCCTCATCAACGTGCCGATCCTCCTCTTCGCCTTCGTCGTCACCCGGCGGTACATGGCGGAGTCCCGGGATGAAGCGGCGAATGGCCGGTTTGACTGGCTCGGGGCGATCGTCGTCGCCCTCGCGGTGGGCGGCCTCGCCTTCGGTGCGATCCGGGGCCAGGAGAAGCAGTGGGCGGATGGACTTGCCTTCGCCGCGCTCGGAATCGGGATCGTCTGCACGATCGCGTTCCCGATCCTCATGGCCGTCCGGCCGAACCCGCTCGTTCCGCTGTCCCTGTTCCGGGTCCGCGAGTTCGCCGTCATCAACCTCTCGACGCTGCTCATCTACGGCGCTCTGTACGGGACCTTCGGGTTCCTCGGCCTGTTCCTCCAGGGCGTCCTCGGCTACACGGCGTTCGCGGCGGGACTCGTCGGCCTCCCGACCGGCATCCTCCTCACGCTGCTCTCCACGCGCGTGGGCACGGTGGCGGCCCGCGTCGGAGCGCGACCGTTCCTCGTCATGGGCCCGACGCTCATGGGGATCGCCCTTCTCTGGTATGCGCGGATCCCGGCGACGAGCCTCCCGTGGCGCGCGCTGTTCACGGACCCTGCAAGCCTCATCCCGCCGATCTCGACCCTGACGGACGTCCTGCCGGCGACCCTGCTCTTCGGCTGCGGGATCGCCCTCGTCGTCGCGCCACTGACGACGACGCTCATGGGCTCGGTGCCCGTCCGCAACTCGGGGCTCGCATCGGCGATCAACAACGCCATCTCGCGGGTCGGCCAGCCGCTCCTCGCCGCGGTCATCTTCATTGTCGTGAGCGGGACCTTCTACGCCACGCTCGCCGCCAAGGTGCCTGGTCTCGACCCGAACTCGGCCGCGATCCGTCGCGGCGTTCCACCGCTGAACCCGCCGATCGGGGCCGTCCCGCCGGAGGTCGCGCTCGCGAGTCGCGAGGCGTCGACGGACGCCTTCCACCTCGCCGTCACGGTCGGGGCCGTGCTCCTCTTCTCCGGTGCGGCCGTGAACTTGGTCGGCCTTCGCGGCCGGCGAGCGGCGGACCCGGAGATCGAGTCTGACGCGGGCGGCGGCGCCCTCCCGGACCCCGACTCACGGGACTGAGGACGTCTGGAACGACGCCGAGGGCGAGCCGCTCCCGGGGGACGCGCTCTGGCCGGCCGCGATCCCGGCGACGATCTTGACCGGATCCGTGGGCTCCATGACCTGGATGAAGGTCTGGCCGGCCGTGAGGACGACCTCGCTGCCCGCCGCATCGTAGAACCTCGTCGGCGCGGCAAGCGACGGCTTGCGCCAGGTCCCCTTGATCGTGACGCCGTTCGTCGCGATCCACGCCGTGCCGCTGCCGACCACCGTCGCTTCCAGGCGGTGCTTCGCGGGCTCGCCGTCGTTGAGCGGCCCGAAGACCATCCGCATGACGATGACGTTCCTGGGCGAGACCGGGAGCCTGGTGCCGGCGTCGATCTGGCGGACGCCGCCGCTCACGTACCGCGCGTACGTGTTCGTCGCCTGGTCGTAGCGGTAGACGATCGTGTTGGCCGGGTAGTCGACCTCGATCGAGCCGCCGCTCGGGCGTGCGGCGAGCGGGGCGTCGGTACCGAACTGCCAGGCCGCGGCCGGCGGGGCGGCCGTCGCCCCGAGCTTCGTCGCGAGCTCGCGGAGCTGCAGGCCGGTCGTGTACAGGTTGTGCGGCGGGAACCGGTCGGTCGTCCGCCGGAAATATGTCCCGTTGAAGAACTGGTCGGCGTTGTAGACGAGCTGCCCGCCGCCCTGCGCCGCGAGGGTCTCGAGCGCCTGCGGCGAACCGCCGGCGTGGACGTACAGGGCGTCCCATTCGGCTGCCCAGGCGATGAAGTAGTAGCGGGCGCTGCGGATCGGCCCGACGTCCTTCGGCAGTCCCTCCTGGAAGACGAGCATGTAGCGCGGGATGCCGCCCTCCGCCGGCGCCTGCCAGACGACCGACGCGTCGGTGAAGCCGGACTGTGGTCGGGCCGGGTAGAGGTCGTCGATCATCACGGCGATCGGGTGGGCGAGGGCCTGTTGCGTGGTGATCGGCAGCCCGTCGAGCGGACCGGGCACGAGGACGGGGGTGGGGATCGGGGTGGGCGTCGGGGCCGGGGTGGGCGCGGCCGACGGCGCCGGAGAGGCGGTAGCGGCGCTCGGTGGAGCTCCGAGTGCAGCGGGCCCCGACCCGCCGATCTGCACCGCCGCGCCGAGGGCGACGGCGCCGAGCGGGATCGCGATGACGGCGACGATGGCGACCGCGACGACGATGCGGCGGCTCACACGGACTCCTCTCTCGAGAGACGAGGCGAATGCCGCGCGTTCGCGGCCGAGCGGAGGATAGCGGTTCGACGCTCGCCCGGCCGAGGCGTAGGCTGGTGGTCGACGCCGCCGTGCCGCGGACGATCACCACGAGGACCTCGCGAATGCCCGAACCGAAACCGCCGACTCCCGTGGAGGGCGCGCGCCCGAAGCGCCGGCGAACGCCCGCCGCCTCCGCCGCCTCCGCGGCTCCGACCAGGACGCCCAGGACGACCCCGATCGAGGCCGCGCCGCTCCAGACCACGCAGGCCGCACCCATGACCATCGAGCGGAGCGCGGTCCGCCGGCTCGACGCGGGATCCGTCACGGTCACCCAGGGTGCGGTCGGAGCCGCCCGTGTGGACGCACTCTCGATCGAGCAGGGCGCGATCGGGGCCGTGTTCGCCGGGCGGGCGGCGATCCATCAGAGCGGCGTCCGCGCCCTCATCGCCCGCGACGTCCACCTCGAGCAGGCGGGAGCCCAGACCATCCTGGCCGAGCACGTGACGATGGGTCGCGGGAGCGGTGCCCTCATCGTCATCGCCCGGCGGGTGGACGGTGAGATGCGGGCCGTCCTCGACTGGCGCGGCGGCCTGGCGCTCGGCGCGGCGCTCGGTCTCGTCCTTGCGATCCTGCGACCCGGACGGCGGTCCCGCCGCTGAGCCCGACCGTGCTCTGGGCGGCCGTCGGCCGACCTTCCGGGACCCTCCGGTATACTCGTCCATCGCCGTCGCTCACCGGCCCGGCCCACCATCCACGCAGAGGAGCCCGCGGATCCGTGATCGACCCCTCCGCGCGCGTCCACGCGACCGCGGACCTCGAGTCGGACGTGACCGTCGGGCCACGGACGAGCATCTGGCACCGCGCGGCGATCCGGTCGGGCGCGCGGATCGGCGCCGACTGCATCGTGGGTCGTGACGCGTTCATCGACGCGGGCGTCGTCCTCGGCGACCGCGTCAAGGTCCAGAACGCGGCGCTCGTGTACCACGGGGTGACGGTCGAGGATGCCGTTTTCATCGGGCCGAACGCGATCCTCACCAACGACCGCTACCCGCGCGCGGTGACGGCGGACGGGACCCTCGCCCGCGGCGACGACTGGGAGGTGAGCCCGATCGTCCTCCATCACGGCTGTTCGATCGGCGCGGGTGCGATCGTCGTCGCCGGGGTGGACGTCGGCCGATTCGCGACCGTGGGTGCCGGGGCGGTCGTCACCCGGACGGTCTCGGACCATGCCCTCGTCGCAGGGAATCCGGCCCGTCGACTCGGCTGGGTCTGTGCCTGCGGCGCCCGGCTTGCGGATCCGGACACCGGTTCCCCGGCCCCGCCCGCCCCCGATCCGGCCCACGACCTGGACTGCCCGGCTTGCGGACGCCGCTACCGATACCTTCCCGACGAGGACGGTCTGCGGGAGCGGCCGGTCCAAACCGAACAAGGAGTGCCAGCATGATCCCACCCGCCCGTCCGGACGTCGGCCCCGAGGAGGCGGCGGCCGTCGCCGAGGTCCTCTCGAGCGGGATGATCGCGATGGGCCGCCGGGTCGCGGAGCTCGAGGAGCGCTGGGCTGCGTACGTGGGGGTGAAGCACGCGATCGCGGTCTCGAACGGGACGATCGCCGAGATGTGCATCTTCGCCGGCCTCGGGCTCGGGCCCGGCGATGAGGTCATCACCGTCGGCCACACGTTCAATGCGACGGTCAGCTCCATCCTCTACACCGGCGCGACGCCCGTCTTCGTCGACATCGAGCCGGACACGTACCTCATCGACGCGTCGCGGATCGAGGCGGCGATCACGCCCCGCACCCGGGCCATCTGCCCGGTCCACCTGTTCGGCCTCGTCGCCGACATGGACATGATCATGGCCATCGCGGACCGCCACGGCATCGCGGTGGTCGAGGATGCGTGCCAGGCGCACGGGGCGACGTTCCGCGGGCGACGATCCGGCAGCTGGGGCCACGGCGCGTTCAGCCTCTACGCGACGAAGAACATGACCACCGGCGAGGGTGGCTTCGTCACCACGAACGACGATCGGCTCGCCGACTGGATCCGGCTCTACCGGAATCAGGGCATGCGCGAGCGCTACCACCACGAGATCCTCGGCTACAACTTCCGGCTCACGGACATCGGCGCGGCCATCGGCCTGGTCCAGTTCGGCAAGCTCGAGCGCAACACGGCGAAGCGGCAGGCGCTCGCGGCCCGCTACGACACGGCCTTCGCGGACCTGCCGATCCAGCTGCCGATCACCCCCGACGGCCGAACGCACATCTACCACCAGTACACGATCGGGGTGGGCCCGGCTCGCGACGTCGTCGTCGCCGATCTCGCCGCGGCCGGCGTCGGGGTCGGGATCTACTACCCGATCCCCGTCCATCGCCAGCCGTATGTCCTCGAGCTCGGGATCCAGGCGGACCTGCCGGTGACGGATCGCATCGCCGCCGGTTGCCTGAGCGTGCCGATGTATCCGGGGCTCACGGAAGACGAGGAGCGGACGGTCATCGCGGCCGTGCGCGCCGCCGTCGAGCGCCACGTGGGTCCGGCCCGGACGAATGCGGTCGCCGGCGAGTCGCGCGAGCGGGCGGGGACGCTCGCGCGGTGACCGCCTCCGGCGCATGGCGTCCGGCCGGCGAGCGGGAGCTGCGGCTCGGCCTCGCCGGCATCGGCTCGATGGGCCGCAACCACCTCCGGGTGGTCTCGGCACGGACGGACGTCCGGCTCACGGCCATCGCCGACCCGGCAACGGACGCGCTCGCGGCCGCCGCGGCCCAGACGGGGGCACAGCCGTTCGCCGAGCCGCTCGCGATGATCGGCGAGGCGGACCTCGACGCCGTCATCGTCGCCTCGCCGACGACGAGCCATGCACCGCTCGCGCTCGCAGCGCTCGAGCGCGGGATCGCCGTCCTCGTGGAGAAACCCCTGGCCGGCACGGAGGACGAGGCGCGCCGCATCGTTGACGCGAGCCGGGCGTCCGGTGTCCCGGTGCAGGTCGGCCATGTGGAACGGTTCAACCCGGCCGTCCTCGAGCTCGGCCGGCTCCTCGCGGCCGGCTGGCTCTCGACGATCTATGCGATCTCGAGCCGTCGGGCGGGTCCGTTCCCGGCCCGGATCCGCGACGTGGGGGTGACCGTCGACCTCGCGACCCACGACGTGGACATCCTCAGCTGGATCGCCGGCGAGCGGCCGGTCCGCGTCTACGCCGAGACCGCCCAGCGGATCCATGCGACCCACGAGGACCTGCTCTTCGGGCTCCTCCACTTCCCGTCCGGAGTCGTCGGACATCTCGACGTGGACTGGCTCACCCCCGCGAAGCGGCGGCAGCTCACGGTCGTCGGCGAGGAGGGGATGTTCGAGCTCGACTATCTCACCCAGCGCCTGACGTTCACGAAGGCCGCCGGCCTCGAGCACCCGCACCTCATCGCCGGCTACGCACCGACGTTCGAGGGGGATGTCGCCGTCCTCCCGGTCAGCAATGCCGAACCGCTCGCCGCCGAGCTCGACGCGTTCCTGCGGGTCGTGCGCAACGGCGGCCGGCCCGTCGTGAACGGCGAGGACGGCCTGTGGGCCGTGACGATCGCCAACGCTCTCCTCGCCGCGGCAGCGCGGCGAAGTCCCATCGACCTGTCCGATCCCACCGCGAGGCTTCCCGTCAGATGACCATCACGACCCGCCCCTCCTCCAGCGGCCCGAGCCTCCTCGGCGGCTCGATCGAGCTCGCCGCGAACATCTGCCGTCACCCGACCGCGCGGCCCGTCGCGCCCTGGACGGGCGAACCGGGCACGGTCGGCACCGTCGCGGTCGTGGGAGCCGGCAAGATGGGTCTGCCGCTGTGCGCCCAGTACGCCGGCCACGGCTGGTCTGTCATCGCCGTGGACGTCCAGCAGGCGGTCGTCGATGCGATCAACGCGGGGGTCAGCCATGTCGCCGAGGAGCCGGGGCTCGCCGACCTCGTGCGATCCGCCCACGAGGCGGGCCGACTCCGCGCCACGACGGACGGCACGGCGGCCACGCGAGAGGCGGACGTCGTCGTCCTCATCGTTCCGGTCATGCTCGACGACGAGCAGCAGCCGGACTACCGGTACATGGACGCGGCCGTGGCCTCGATCGCGCCGGGCGTCCACGAGGGCTCGACGGTCATCTTCGAGACGACGCTTCCTGTCCGCGACACCCGCGACCGGTTCACGCCGCGCCTCGCGGCGGCCTCCGGCCTCGTGGCGGGTGCGTCGTTCTTCGTCGCGTTCAGCCCGGAGCGCCTGTACAGCGGGGCGGCGCTCCGCAACCTCGCCACCTACCCCAAGCTCGTCGGCGGCATCGGCGACGCATCCGGAGATCGGGCCACCGCGTTCTATGCGTCGGTCCTCGACGCCGAGGTCGTCCGCATGAGCACGGCCGAAGCGGCCGAGTTCAGCAAGCTCGCCGACACGACCTACCGCGATGTCAACATCGCGCTCGCCAACGAGTTCGCCCGGTACGCCGACCGTGTCGGCGTCGACATCCAGGAGGTCATCGCGGCGGCGAACAGCCAGCCGTACAGCCATATCCACCAGCCCGGGCTCGGCGTCGGCGGCCATTGCATCCCCGTCTATCCGCACTTCCTCCTGTCGCGAGCGCCCGAGATGGAGCTCGTCGCGGTCTCGCGACGCGTGAACGACAGCCAGGTGGGCCTCGCGATCCGGTCCATCCAGAAGGCGCTCGGCGGACTCGAGGGTGTGCCGGTCCTCGTCCTCGGCCTCACCTACCGGGAGGGTGTCCGCGAGCTCGCCTACTCGCGGGCGCTCCCGCTCATGGAGCGACTCGCCTTCCACGGCGCCCGCGTCTCGGCCTTCGATCCGCTCCTCTCGGCGGAGGAGGTCGAGCGGCTGTCGGTGACCCCGTACCGCTGGGGTGACGGCGGGCCGTTCCGGGCGATCGTCACCCAGACCGCGGACGTGCTCTTCGGCTCGCTCGCCTGGGACCGCTTCCCGGAGCTCGCGATCCTCTACGACGGGCGGAACAGTCTGCGGGGGATCGATCTCCCGACGGGCGTCGCGTATCACGGCGTCGGCGTCCAGACCCCGGACCGCGGCAGGTCGCGGGTCGGCGCACGCTGATCCCGGCGCCGGACCGGATGGACGATCCATCGCCGCGCCTGCGGATCGTCACCGTCGTCGGGACCCGCCCCCAGCTCATCAAGGCGGCGGCCCTCCAGCCGGTCCTCCGCGAACGCCACGATGAGGTGTTCGTCGACACCGGCCAGCACTGGGACGATGCCCTCGCGGGCGACTTCTTCACGGAGCTCGGTCTCGCTCGGCCGGATCACGCGCTCGGCGTCGGCGGCGGCGGTCGGGCGGAGCAGATCGGTCGGATGCTCGTGGCCCTCGAGCCGATCCTCGCCGCCGAGCGACCGGACGCCGTCGTCGTCCTCGGCGACACGAACTCGACGGTCGCCGGGGCGCTCGCGGCCGCGGCGGCCGGGATCCCCCTCGCCCACGTGGAGGCCGGCCTGCGAAGCTTCGATCGCACCATGCCGGAGGAGACGAACCGGATCGTCGCCGATCATCTCGCGACGTGGTGCCTCGCGCCGACACCGGCCGCGGTCGCCAACCTCGCCGCCGAGGGGATCGTCGCCGGGGTGACCCTCGTCGGCGACCTCATGCGGGAACTCGCTGCGCGGACGAGCGCCGAAGTCCGGGACGCGGCGGTCCTGGATGCCATCGGATCGCGGCTCGGCCTCGAACCCCGCGCCCTCGACCCTGGCACGTACGTCTTCGCCACGATCCATCGGGCCGAGAACCGTCGAGCCGGCGCACTCTCCGCGTGGGCGGCGATCCTCGGCGACGCCGGACGGGATCGAACGGTGGTCCTCGCCCTGCACCCGGGCACCCGGGCGGCACTCGAGACGGCGGGCGTCGCCCTGCCACCGACCGTCCACGTCGTCGAACCGCTCGGCTATCGCACGACACTCGCCCTCCAGCTGCACGCGGCGGCGGTCATGACGGACTCCGGTGGGATCCAGCGCGAGGCCGCCTGGCTCGGCGTCCCGTGCCTGATCCTCCGCGAGACGACGGAATGGGTGGAGGCGGTCGCGGCATCCGAGGGACGGATGGTGCTCGTGGGGCTCGACCGGGAGCGGGCCGCGGCCGAACTCGGCCGGGTGGCTCCGGCGACGGCGAGCCCGGCGCGGGCACGGGCACGGGCGGCGACGATCGATCTGCGATCCGCGGGCGTGGCGGAGGCGATCGTGGCCAGGCTGGAAACGGCCCGCGGCTCGTGACCGATCGATCGGCCGACCCGCAGCGACTCGTCCTCGTCCTGCCGACGAGCGGGGCGTTCGACTCGCGGACCTACCGCATCGCGAGCACCGTCGCCGGTCGGGGCCATACGGTCACGGTCCTCGCCCGCGCCGGAGCCGGACTGCCGAGCGAGGAGACCGACCCGAGCGGCTATCGGATCGTCCGGGTGGCCGTCGACCCGGTGGATGCGCTCCCATTCCCAAGCTTCTGGCGGGCGCTCCGGCGACGAGTCCACCAGCGGTCAGCCGCCACCTCCGGCGCCGCGGCAGCGGACCGGGTGTCCGGCGCGGGGCCCGCGCTTCGTCGCGGATCGGACCTCGTCGGTCGCGGATCGGACCTCGTCGGTCGCGGGCGCGCGGCGGTCGGGTCGACGATCCGGATCGCCGCGATCGTCCTCACCGTGCGGGCCCAGGTCCGGGCGAGTCGGACGGTGGACCCGGGAGCCGAGCTCTACCACGGCATGGCCTACATGGGGATCCCTGTCGCGCTGTCGCTCGGACGCCGGAGCGGCGGGAGGGTCGTCTACGACGCTCGCGACATCTATGTCTCGGCCGGCAACCTCGCCCGCCTCCCAGGGCCGCTCCGCTGGCTCGTCGGGCGACTCGAACGCGGATGGGCCCGCCGAGCGGATCGGGCCGTGACGGTGAACGAGGCGTACGCTGACGTCATGACCCGGGCGTGGGGCGAGCGGCCGCTCGTCGTCATGAACTGCGCGTATCGGTTCGACCCCCCGGACCCGCCGATCCGCCGCTTCCATGAGCGCCTCGGACTGGCGCCGGAGACGCGGATCGTGCTCTACCAGGGTGGCTTCTCGCCGGACCGCGGCATCGAGCAGCTCATCGCTGCGATCCCGGACGTTCCGCATGCGGTCCTCGTGCTCATGGGTTACGGCGGGCTCCAGGCGGCGATCGAACGGGCAGCTGCCGATCCGGCCATGGATGGCCGTGTCCGGGTGCTCCCGCCGGTTCCGCCCGGGGATCTGGTCGCCTGGGTCGCGGCGGCGCACGTCGTCGCGATGCCCATCCAGTCGTCGACGCTGAACCATCGTCTCACCACACCGAACAAGCTCTTCGAGGCGCTGGCGGCCGGGGTCCCGGTGCTCGCGAGCGATCTGCCCGGCATGGCTCCGATCGTCCTCGGTACGGGGGCTGGTCTCGTCGTGGATCCGGCCGATCCGGCGGCGATGGCGGCCGGGCTCCGGCGGATCCTCGAACCGGACGTGCGAACGACGATGGCTCGCCAGGCGCTCGCGGTCGCCCATGCCCGCTACAACTGGGAGTCGCAGGCCGCGATCCTGCTCGGGGAGTACGGGCGGCTGACCGGACGGCCCTGGTGATCGGCCGCGTTCGCGACGGTCGGCGGACCGGTCGCTCATGACTCCGCCGCGGGCCGTGCTCCTCGTCGCGAACGCAGCCGATCCGTATTCGCGCGGGCTCCGCGTCGCCCGGAGCCTCGCTGCGGCCGGGTACGACGTGGAGATCGCGGCGGTCGCGGATGCCGACCATCCGCGATCCGGGACGGACGGCGCGGTGCGGATCGAACGCTACGCACCCTCCGGCGGTTGGGCGCGGTATGCCCGCGATCGCCGGCAGCAGGCGGGCGGAAGCAGAGTGCTCGACCGGATCCGCCGGATCCCCGATCTCGCGGTGCGGGCGCTCGCCTGGCCCGCCCACGTCCGGGGCTGGTGGCGCACCCTGCGGCAGACGCTCCCGCCGGCCGATCTCTACCACGCCTTCGGCATCCTCACCGTGCCGGTGGCGATCGCGCTGGCCCGGGACGCCCGACGACACGGGCGAGCGGGACGGGTGGTGTACGACGTGATCGACGTGATCCTCGAGTCGAACAATGTGGAGCGGATACCGCGTCCGCTGCTCCTCGCCGACCGCATCCGCGAGCGTCGCTGGGCCGCCGCCGCGGACGCCGTCGTCACCGTCAACGAGGAGATCGCGGACCACCTCGTCCGGACGTGGCGGCTCGGGGCGCGGCCGACCGTCCTGCTCAACTGTCAGCCGCGATGGGTGCCGGCGGATCCGGAGCCGGATCTCATCAGGGCGGCGACCGGGATCCCGGTCGAGCGGCGGATCGTCCTGTTCCTTGGCCGTCTCGGTCGCGATCGCGGTCTCGACGAGGCCGCCGAGGCGGTGCTGCGCCTCCACGACGCGGCGCTCGTCATGGTCGGATTCGGGCCGTGGACCGATCGGCTTCGCGCTCGCGACTCGGACCCCCGGTTCGTCGGACGCCACTTCACCCTGCCGCCCGTCCATCCGGATGACGTCCCGCTCTGGAGCGCCTCCGCCGATGCCTCGATCATCGCCGTCCCCGGCCGCTCGCTGAACCAGCGCCTCTCCACGCCGAACAAGTTCTGGGAGAGCCTCACGGCGGGCACGCCGGTCGTCGTGGGACGCGATCTCGCCGTCATGCGCCGGATCGTCGAGACCGAGGGGCTCGGATCCGTCGCCGACCCGTCCGATCCGGCGGACCTTGCGCGCGCCCTCGGCGAGGTGCTCGACGGTGCGCCCGCCGAGGTCGCGGCGATGCGGGAGCGATGTCTCGCCATCACCCGCGACGTGTACAACTGGGAGTCCGCGGTCCAGTCGTACCTCGAGCTCGTCCGGACCCTGGTGCCGTCCCGATGAGCCGGGTCGTCATGTTCGTCTTCAACGACTGTCGGAACGACGCCCGCGTCCTCCGCGAGGCCGCGAGTCTCGTTGCCGCCGGCCACACCGTCACGATCATGGCCCGGCCTCGCGACCCCGTCGCCGTCGTCGGCGATCGAGAGGTCCGCGGCGGGTTCGAGATCGTCCGGGTGGCGGTCCCCCATCGGTGGCGATTCTTCTGGACGTGGGCCCGCTATCCGTGGCGGATGCGGCGCTGGTGGGTCGGGCGCGTCAATCGCGCCATCCACCACCTCCCGACGGGCGCCGCCGAGCTGGTGGGGCTCGCCGCGGCCGCCGCGCTGACGCTCGTCTGGGCGGCGATCCGGGCCCCGTTCCACCTCGCCGCCCGGGGTCGAGGAGTCCCGCCGGGCGGGTCGAACATCGACTGGGCGGTCCGCTGGCGATGGAGCGTTCTCGGCTGGGCGGACCGCGTGGCCGACGAGGCGCCGCCCGCGGACGTCTATCACGGACACGATCTGAGCGGACTCGAGGCGGCCGGGCGGGCGCAGCGCCGGAACGGCGGAGCGCTTGTTTGCGACAGCCACGAGATCTTCCTCGAGTCCGGCACGAACGCCGGCCGGCCACGGATCCTCAAGGCGTGGCTCGCCCGGAGCGAGCGGCGCTGGGTGGGCCAGGCCGCGGCGCTCGTCACCGTGAACGAGTCGCTCGCGGACGATCTCGGTCGGCGGTACGGACCGAGCCGGACGGTCGTCGTCCACAACTGTCCGGCGAGGTGGGACCCGCCGACGCCGCGACCCGACCTCATCCGCACGACTGCCGGCATCCCGGTCGACGCGCCGATCGCCCTCTACCACGGAAGCTTCGCGGCCCACCGCGGCCTGGAGGAGCTCGCCGCGGCGATCCTCCGCCCGAGCCTCGAGCGGGTCCATGCCGTCTTCCTCGGCTACGGCTCCCAGCGGGCGCTCCTCGACCGGATGGTCCTCGACCCGCTGTACGAGGGTCGACTCCACATCCTCGACGCCGTCCCACCGGACGAGCTCCTGCCGTGGGTCGCCTCGGCCGACGTCGGCGTGATGGCGATCCAGGCCTCGACCCGCAACCATCGTCTCTCCACCCCGAACAAGCTCTTCGAGTGCCTCGCGGCCGGGCTGCCCGTCGTCGTGAGCGACTTCGACGAGATGCACCGGATCGTCCTCGACGATCCCTCGGGACCCCTCGGAGCGACGTGCGTCCCGGACGACGTCGACGATGTCGCCCGGGCGATCCGTTCGGTGGTCGACCTGGCGCCGGCGGACCGTGCGGCACTCCGGACTCGCTGTCTCGAGGCCGCGCATCGGCGCTGGAACTGGGAGACGGAGGTGGCGGGACTCCTCGCCCTCTACCGGGACCTGCCGTCGACGGTCGTTGCTCCCGTGGCCACCGCGAGCTCGCCGGCGGGCCAGGTCGTGCCATCCCCCGCGAGCGGCGCCATCGCGTCGCCGGCGGCGAGCGCGATCCCCTCCAGGGTGCTCTTCGCCGCGCGCTGGTACCCGGCCCACGACGATCCGGGGCGTGGCATCTTCGTGGCCGACCTCGCCACGGCGCTCACCGAAGCCGGCATCGACATCGAGATCGCGTCGTGGGAACCGGCGCTCGCCCGTGGCGTGAACGGGCCGGCGGAGGCCGCGACGACGGTCGCGGCGGCGCGCGAGCGGTGGGCTGCGGTCGCTGGTTCGGCGGTCGCCGCTCGACCGCGCTCCTGGGGATCACCCGGCGTGCCGGTCGTCCGCCTGCCGGCGATCGTGCCGAGCGTGGCGGGCGTGGAGCGTGACCCGCTCGAGCTCGCGGAGCTGCAGGCGGCGACGCTCGTTCCGTACGGCGAAGCGGTCGCGGCTCGACGACCTTATGCGCTGATCCACGCCCATACGGGGATCCCGGACGGCCTCGCCGCGAGCCGGCTTGCCGATCGGCTCGGCCTCCCGCTCCTCGTGACCGAGCACGACTCGCTCATCGTCGGCCGCCTTGCCGACGGGCGCCTCCGCGATGCGTACCGCCCGCTGCTGGAAGGGCCACGCCGGGTGGTCGCGGTGAGCCCATCGCTCCGCGACGACCTGGCCCGGGTCCTCGTCGTGGATCCGGCCCGGATCGGGGTCGTGCCGAACCCCGTCGACCTCGTCGCCTTCACCTCGACGGGGCCCGCCGGTCGCGATCCGGACGAGCTCCTGTGGGTCGGCGCGCGCAAGGCGAGCAAGGGCACGGACACCCTCCTGCAGGCGTTCGCGATCGCGCGCGCCGAACGGCCGCTCCTTCGCCTCAGGCTCGTCGGTGCGGCGCCCACAGCGGACGAGGAGGCGCGATTCCGCGGCCTTGCGAGCGAGCTCGGGCTCGCCGACGCCATCGCCTTCGAGCCGGCCACGGACCGGGCGGGGGTCGCGGCGGCGATGGCGCACGCAGCGATCTTCGTCCACCCGAGCCCGCGCGAGACGTTCGGGGTGGTGGCAGCGGAGGCGCTCGCGTCGGGACTGCCGGTCGCGGCGACCCCGTCGGGAGGCGTCGAATCGATCGTCGGGACGGATGGGACCTGCGGGACGGTCGCCGACGGGTTGACGGCCGGCGCCCTTGCCGCGGCGATCGGCCGGACCCTCGATCGCCGGCTGACGTACGACGCGGCGGCACTCCGGGCCCGCGCCGAGACGTTCAATCCGACCGCCGTCGCCGTCGCGACGATCGCCGAATACCGGCGGCTGCTCGGCGGGGCCGAGTTCGGCCGGACCGAGCGGGACGGGGCGACGCCCAGGCCTCGCCCGCCGCAGCGCCGGCTACCGCGGGCAGGTGAAGGTTCCGTGGGTTCGGTTCCCGGCCGCGGACTGCCGCTCGTCGTCGGATTCAATCGGCGCGCGGCGCTCACGCGGATCGCGGCACTGCCCGTCGACCTCCGTGACGAGCTCGAGATCGTCAGTTCCATCGCCGCCGCGCACGGCGGGGATGCGCTGCCCGCCGCGACGTGGCACGACGTGGACGCGGAGGCCTCCCACCGCGCCGCCGTGGTCGCTGCCGGTGGGCCCGTTCGCCCGACCGGGTCCGCGGGCCGCATGCTTCGCCTGGTCCTCCATCCGATGCGCACGATCCGCCTCCGCGCGCTCGCGGGCCGGCGCGTCCGGATGATCGCGGCTGACCGCGCTGCGGCGGTGGCCGCCGTCCTCGACCAGCGCGTCGCCCGCGGCCTGCAGCGCGGCCCGCTGCTCGCCCTCGAGGCCGACGATGTCGCGACGCTCGCGCCGCTGCTCGATGACGGGGTGCCCCTCGAACCGACGACCCTCCGCGCCCTCGCGGACCGCTGGGACGAGGTGGACCACTAGAGGTCGCGCCCGGCCGAGTTCCCGCCGCTCCGCCGCTCCGCCGCTACCGCCGCGTCCCGACCGCGCTGCGTGGCACGCCGAGCGCCGCTGCCGTCTCCGCGCTCGTGCCGAGGAACGTGGCCGCCTCGGCGGCTTTCCGCGCCCGTTCCGCGTCCGAGCGCTCACGGTGGATCCGCACGATCTCGGCCGGGTCGCCCTCGGCGACCACGTGACCGAGCTCGATGAGCATCGCCCGGTTGCAGAACGCCGTCACCCATTCCATATCGTGGGTGACGAGGACGATCGCCTTCGCTGCCCGGGCGAGCTCAAGGACCCGCGCCCTGCTCTTCTCACGGAAGACCTGATCGCCGGTCGCGAGCACCTCGTCGAGGAGGAGGACGTCCGGGTCGACCGAGGTCGCGATCGCGAAGCCGAGGCGGGCCCGCATGCCGGACGAATACGTCTTGATCGGCGCATCGATGAACTGGCCGATGTCCGCGAAATCGATGATCCGATCGATGCCGTCCACCATCTGGTCGTGCTCGATGCCCATGAACGCACCGGCGAGGTGGATGTTGTCGCGGCCGGTGAGCTCCTGGTCGAAGCCCGCCCCGAGCATGAGCAGGCTCGAGATGTGGCCGCGAACGTCGATCGCGCCCTCGGACGGGGTGATGATGCCGGCGAGGACCTGGAGGAGCGTGCTCTTGCCGGCGCCGTTCGGGCCGATGACGGCGAGTGACTCGCCCTGGACGAGACGGAACGAGACGTTGCGGAGCGCCCAGAACGTCCGATCGCCCTCCCCCCGGTGGAGCATCGTCGCGAGCGTCTGGCGGAAGGTGTTCTTCTTCGTCAGCCGCAGGTTGTAGCGAACGCCGAGGTCCTGCACATCGATCGCATAGGGCGCGGCGAGGCCGGCAAGGGCCCCGTTTTTCGACCCGGCGGCCGCTCCTGACCCGTTCTTCGACCCGCCGTTCCGGAGGCCCATCAGAGGACCTTCGCGAAGGCGGGCTCGAGGCGCTTGAAGAACATCGTCGCGACGACGAGGAGGAGGGCGCTCCCGACGAGGACGACACCGAGGTTCACGAAGTCGGGGGCGGTCCCGTAGTAGATCGCGTTGCGGTACGAGTCGAACAGCCAGAAGAACGGGTTCAGCTGCATGAGGTGGAAGATCGTGGGGTGCTTGTCGGCGAGGGACGCGAACTCCGGCTGGCCCCACAGCCCCGGCGACAGGTAGAACCACAGGCGGAGCAGATGTCGGGCGAGGTTGCCGACATCGCGGAAGAAGACGTTGAGCGCGGAGACGACGAACCCCATCCCGAGGGTGAACACGAACTGGACCGCGGCGATGAGCGGGATGTACAGCAGGGTGATGTGGATCCGGTCCGGATAGAGCAGGACGAGCATCCCGGTGAGCGGGATGATCCCGAAGGCGAACTGGACGACCGCGCTGAGGAGCGCGGACAGCGGCAGGACCACCTTGGGGAACTGGATCTGCTTGATGAGCTTGTCCTGGCCGCTCACGGAGCTGATCGAGTCGCTCATGGAGGTGGAGAACCACTTCCACGGCAGGATCGCCGCGAAGATGAAGAGCGGATACGCAGGCGTCGTGCGCTGGAAGACGAGCGTCACGAGGACGACGTAGACGGCCATCTGGAGGAGCGGATCGAGGATCCACCAGATGTTCCCGAAGAGGGTGTCCGTGCCCTTCTTCTTGAGATCCGCCCGGGCCAGGTAGGCGATGAGGCGGCGGCGCGACCTGACCTCAGCCAGCGCCTCGCCGACGAGTCCGATCGGTCCGGGACGGGTGGCCGTCGTCCGGTATGCGACCGGGATGTCGTTGGTGATGTCCATGCGCGTCCGGAGGGTAGCATGCTCCCGTGAGTTCCGGCCCCGAGGCCGACGGACGGCCGAGACCGGCCCCCGCCCGGCCCGTCTGCATGATCGTCCACGCCTATTACGACGAGGACTCGCGCGTCCGGCGCCAGGCCGAGTCCCTCGTTGCGCGCGGGCGACCGGTGGACGTCTACTCCCTCCGCCGTCCCGGCGATCCGTCGACCGGCACGCTCGCCGGGGTCCGCATCGTTCGCCTCGACGTCCAGCGTCACCAGGGCGCCGGGATCGTCACCTATCTCCGCGAGTACCTCTCGTTCCTCGTGCGGGCCGGCTGGACGGCCACCAGGGCCCACCGCCGTCGTCGCTACGCGGTCGCGGAGGTCCACACCCTGCCGGACTTCCTCGTGGCGGCTGCGCTTCCTCTTCGCCTCGCCGGCGTGCCGGTCATCCTCGACCTCCATGAGGCGATGCCGGATTTCTTCCGGATGCGATTCCGGCGCCTCGCGAACCCAGCCTCCTATCGGATCCTCCTCCTCGCCGAGCGGATCTCGATCGGCTGCGCGAGTGCCGTCATGACGGTCAACGACGCCCTCGCCGATCGACTCGTCGCCCGGGGCGTCCGCCGCGACCGGATCACGGTCCTCCTCAACAGCCCATCCCTGGAGCGCTTCGATCCGGCCCTCCACCCGGCCCGCGCCTTCATGGCGGACGGGACGCTGCGCCTCGTCTACGCCGGCGCGCTCACGCCGACCTACGAGCTCGACGTCGTCCTCGAGGCGGTCGCGACCCTCCGGCGCGCCCGACCCGGACTGCCCGTCGCACTCAAGGTCTACGGTCGGGGCGATTCGGCCGCCACGCTCGAGGTCCGCGCGGCCGAGCTCGGTCTCGCCGAACGGGTCGCCTTCCCCGGCCGCATCCCCATCGAGGACGTCCCGGCCGCGATCGCCGGGGCGGACATCGGCCTCGCCCCCACCCGCCGCGATCCGTTCACGGACGCGTCCCTCTCCACGAAGATCTTCGAGTACGGCGCAATGGGCAAGCCCGTCGTCGCGTCGCGACTGCCGATGGTCGAACGGACCTTCCCGTCCGGTGGCGTCGCGACGTACGAGCCGGGCGATGCGGGGGACCTCGCCCGGTCTATCCTCGCCCTCGTGGACGACGCGGCGGCTCGCGACCACGCCGTCGCGACGACCCTCTCCCGGATCCGGGAGCTCTCGTGGGAGCACTCGGCCGAGGCGCTCGAGAAGCTGATCGAACGCCTCGCGTCCCGAGCCGTGCCGTCGGCCCCCTCCAGCCCCTCCGCGCCGCTATCCTCCGTCCCATGACCCGGGTGGCCATCATCGGCCTCGGCTACGTCGGCCTGCCGCTCGCCCTCGCCTTCCTCGAGGCGGGCCACGAGGTGATCGGCGTGGACGCGAGCGGCCCCCGCGTCGAGGAGCTGCAGGCCGGCCGCTCCCCCATCGACGATATCGACGACGCGCGCCTCGGCCGTGGCCTCGCCGACGGGTTCCGGATCGTGACCTCGGCGGATGCCGACCTCGCCGCCGCCGACAGCATCTTCGTCTGCGTCCCGACCCCGATCACCCAGTCGAAGGATCCGGATCTCGGCCCGGTCCTCGCCGCGGCCGACCTGGTGGCGTCCCACCTGCGCGCCGGGCAGCTCGTCGTCCTCCAGTCGACGACGTTCCCCGGCACGACCAGCGGACCCTTCCGGGTCGCCCTCGAGGGCTCCGGCCTCCTCGCCGGCCGCGATTTCGACCTCGCCTTCGCGCCCGAGCGGGTCAACCCGGGCGACCCGGCGAGTGCCCGCCGGGACGTCCCACGCCTCGTCGGCGGAAGCACTCCGGCGGCCACGGCCCGCGCGGCGGTCCTCCTCCGGACGATCAACACGACCGTCCACGAGCTCTCCTCGCCGGACGCGGCCGAGCTCGCGAAGCTCCTGGAGAACGTGTTCCGCAACGTAAACATCGCCCTCGTCAACCAGCTCGCTCTGCTCTGCGAACGGATGGGTCTCGACGTATGGGAGGTGATCGACGCCGCGGCGACGAAGCCGTTCGGATTCATGCCGTTCCGGCCGGGCCCCGGCGTCGGCGGTCACTGCATCCCGGTGGACCCCTACTACCTCGCCTGGCGTGCCCGGGAGTTCGATTTCGTCGACCGCTTCGTAGAGCTCGCCGGCGACATCAACCTCGCCATGCCGCGCCACGTCGTCGACCTCGTGGCCGAGGCCCTCAACGATCGCGGACGAGCCCTCCGCGGCGCGCGGGTGGGCGTGCTCGGCGTGGCCTTCAAGCCGAACGTCCGGGATCCACGCAACTCGCCGGCCGCGGACATCATCGCCGGCCTCCGGGCGCGGGGGGCGGTCGTCGCCTACCACGATCCTCATGTCGCCCGCTTCACCGCCTCGGACGGGGCGGAGCTCGAGTCCGTGGACCTCGACGCCATCCTCGCCGACCGTGATGTCGTTGTCGTCGTGACGCCGCACGCGGCGATCGACTGGGCCGCCGTCTATGAGCGGGCGCCGCTCGTCGTCGACACGACGGACAGTTCGCGCGGGCGGCGGACGCGCTCCCGGCAGGTGCTTCGGCTCGGTGCCGGCTGGACGGACTGATACGACTCGCGCCCCAGGGCAGGGGCATGATCCGGGCCGCCGGGGAGCGATGCGGTAGCATACCGTCCGGTCCGGCCGACCGGCCGTCGACCCACCCCCCTGATGTCGACCCTCTTCCTTGACAAGGATCACTGAACCCGCATGACCCTCCGATCAGCCTCGCGTCGGATCGATCGCTCACGCCACGGCAGTCGCCGGACGCTCTACACGAACCTCGCCTTCGGGGCGATCCTCGTCATCGCCCTCGTCATCCTCGCCGTCGCGGCCGGGGTGAGCTACTACAGCGACCACCTCGCCCCCGTGGCGACGGTCAACGGCCACTCGATCTCCAAGGACGACCTTCGCGCTCGCATCGCGATCGACACCTGGCGGATCAACTCGCTCGAATCGCAGCTCCGCAACGCGGTGAGCAGCGGTCGACTGTCCAAGGCCACCTCGGACCAGCAGATCGCCTCCCTCGAGCGGGTGAAGACGAACACGAACACGTTTGTCGCGCAGTCGCTCCAGAGCCTCATCGACAACGAGCTCATGAACGAACTCGCGAGCCAGAAGGGCATCGCCGTGACGGCGGCCCAGATCGACGCTCGCCTCGCCCTCGAGGCGACGACAGCCGAGGCCCGCCACATCTGGATCCTCGAGGTGAAGCCCCAGGTGACCGCCCCGGCGACGACGCCGACTCCGCTCCAGCTGACCACGGCGCAGACGACGATCAACGCCGCCGAGGCAGCGCTCAAGGCCGGAACCACCTGGGAGACCGTCGCGAAGCAGGTGACTCCCAACGACACGACCGCCGGCGACCAGGGCTTCACGGAGAAGGACGGCAGCGTCATCGACGCGGCCCTCCTCAACGCCCTCTTCGCGCTGCCGGCGAACGGGTTCACGGGCGTCATCAAGGGCGCGGACGGGACGTTCCGCATCGGTCGGGTGACCCAGATCATCCCGCAGTCCATCGACCCGAACTACCAGCAGTCGATCACGGCCGCTGGCATCTCGCTCGATACCTACCGCGTGGCGGCCGAGGGCGACCTCGTCCGCACGGCGCTCTCGGACAGGATCGTCGCCGACGCCACGACGAAGCCGTCCCTCCAGCGCCACGTCCTCGAGATCATGATGACCCAGCAGATCGACCAGACGACGAAGGCGCCGATCCTCACCGACCAGGTGGACGCAGCCCACATCCTCTACCTCCCGTACAGCGCGAGCGGCAATGGCTCGCCCGTGCCGTCCGGCGATCCGGGCTGGGAGGTCGCCCACCAGCGGGCGCTCGCGACGTACTACGCCCTCCTCAAGGACCCGACGCAGTTCGCCGCGATCGCCAGGCGCGACAGCGCGGACACGGGCTCGGCGGCAAACGGCGGCAACCTCGGCTACCTGAGCCAGAACGGCCTCGTCAAGCCGTTCGGCGACGCGATCTTCAAGCCGGGCCTCGTCAAGGGCGAGATCCTCCCCCCCGTCCAGACCCAGTTCGGCTGGCATGTCATCGAGTTCCTCGGCCGGCGCCCGCCGGCGCTCACCGCGATGAACGGCCTGGCCCTCCAGCTCGCCAAACCCGGAGCCGATTTCGCCGCCCTCGCGAAGGCGAACTCGACGGCGGCGAACGCGAGCACTGGCGGCGACATGGGCTGGGTCGCACCGTACCAGCTGAGCCAGAAGCTGGAGGACGCGATCACCGCGACCGCGGTCGGCAAGGTCTCCGCCGTCGTGACGGACGGCAACAACGTCTACCTCTACAAGGTGGTCGACGAGCAGACGCGCCTGCCCGACGCGAGCCAGATCGCGACCCTCAAGTCGAGCGCGTTCCAGAACTGGTACAACGCCCAGCGGGCGAAGGCGACGATCACCACGGATCCGGCGTTCACCGTCTCCAGCTCCGGCTCCAGCATCCCCGGCGGCTGACCGGCCTCCGATGCTCGACGCGCTCGTCGCGGAGGCGCGGGTCCGCTGGGGTCTTGACCCCGCCGCAGGGCTCCAGGTCGTCATCGCCGAGCGACTCGTCGGGACGCCGATCGATCCAACGCGGCCGGTCCTCGTCGTGCCGGCGGTGATCCTCGGCACCGCGAACGACGGCCCCGTCCGACCGCTGCCGGGTCGCCACGGTCCGCGCGGCCAGGATCCGCTGGCGGTCGTCGGCCGCCTGTATCCCGCCGACCACTCGGTCGGGCGCTTCGGGGTGGCGGTCGGAACCGTCGTCGGAGACCTCGTGCCGGACGATCTCACGGCACCCCTCTACCTCGCCCCGGTCCCGCCGGAGCTCGCCCCGGCGAGCCCATGGTCCCTGCCATGGCTCTCGGATCGGCTCCGGGCGCCGGATGGCTGTCCGTGGGACCGCGAGCAGACCCACGATTCGCTCCGCGGCCATCTCCTCGAGGAGACGTACGAGGTGTACGACGCCCTCGCGTCCGGCGCCTCGCCAGCCCTCGCCGAGGAGCTCGGCGACCTCCTCCTCCAGATCGTCCTCCACGCCCAGCTCGCGGCAGAGGCCGGCGTCTTCGACCTGGCGGATGTCGAGGCGGCGATCGGGGCGAAGATCGTCCGCCGGCATCCCCATGTCTTCGGCGACGCCGAGGCCCGCACGGCGAGCGACGTGAACCGTCAATGGGAGCGGATCAAGGCCGCCGAGCGCGCCGAGGCGGCCGAGGCAGCCGAGGCCCCAAAGAGCGCACTCGACGGGATCAGCCCTTCCCTCCCGGCCCTCGCCGCGAGCCAGGAGATGCAGGAGCGGGCGGCCAACCTCGGCTACGACTGGCCCACGATCGACGGCGTCATCGACAAGGTCCACGAAGAGCTCGGGGAACTGCTCGCAGCCGACTCGGACGCGAACCGGCGGGAGGAGCTCGGCGACCTCCTCATGGTCCTCGTCAACGTCGGCCGCAAGCACGGCATCCAGGCGGAGGCCGCCCTGCGCGAGGCGAACGGCAAGTTCCGGCGGCGGTTCGGCGAGGTCGAACGGCTCGCCCGAGAGCGGGGCGTCGCGCTCCGCGACCTGGACTTCGACGCGCTCGATGCGCTGTGGGACGCTGCCAAGGCGGCGACCGGATGAGGGAGATACGACGATGACGATCGGGAACCGACCGCCGACGATCCGCACGGACGGACGCGGACCGGACGAACCGCGCCAGGTGACGTTCACCCTGGGCGTTCAGAAGTGGGCAGAAGGGTCGTGCCGGATCCGCGTCGGTGACACGGAGGTCCTGTGCGCCGCCACGATCGCGGACCGCGTCCCGCCCCATCTCCGCGGCAAGGGCACGGGCTGGATCACCGCCGAGTACGCGATGCTCCCGCGGGCGACGTCCGAGCGGACGGACCGCGAGTCCGTCAAGGGCCGGATCGGCGGCCGGACCCACGAGATCCAGCGGCTCATCGGCCGCTCGCTTCGCGGCGTCGTGGACCTTGCCCGGATCGGCGAGCGGACGATCACCGTGGACTGCGACGTCCTCCAGGCGGACGGCGGCACGCGGACCGCCTCGATCACCGGGGGCTATGTCGCCCTCGCGGCCGCCCTCATCAGCCACGGCATGGAGCGCCACCTCGTCGCCAAGATCGCGGCGATCAGCGTCGGGATCGTCGACGGGCGACCGCTCCTCGACCTCGACTACAGCGAGGACTCCCGGGCGGATGTCGACTTCAATGTCGTCGGCACGGACGCCGGGACGTACGTCGAGCTGCAGGGCACGGCGGAGGGGAAACCGTTCGATCGGGCGGCGATGAACGGGCTGCTCGACCTCGCCGGACGCGGCCTGGACCGCCTCTTCGCCGCCCAGGCGGAGGCGATCGCCACGGTCCGCCGGTGACGCACGGTCGCGCCGGCATCGCCGACCACACCGTCGGCGGCGGCCGGCTCCTCGTCGCGACACGCTCCGCCCACAAGCTCCGCGAGCTTCGCGAGCTCCTCGGGCCCATCGCGCCCACCCTCGTCTCCCTCGACGATCTCGGCATCGCCGACGAGGTGGAGGAGACCGGGATGACGTTCGAGGCGAACGCCCGGCTCAAGGCCAGGATCTACGCCCAACGCTCCGGGATCGCCACCCTCGCCGACGATTCGGGGATCGAGGTCGACGCGCTCGGCGGAGGGCCCGGCGTCCGGACGCGGCGCTACGCCGGCGACGACGCGACGGATGCGGAGAACAACGCCAGGCTCCTCGCCGCGCTCGACGGGCTGCCGCCGGGGCGGCGCGGCGCCCGCTACGTCTGCGTCCTCGTGCTCGCCGATCCGGCACGGACCGGGCCGCGGGGCGGGATGGCGGTACGGACCGCGCGCGGCACGTGCCGCGGCAGGATCGCCTCGCTGCCGCGCGGCAGCGGCGGGTTCGGCTACGATCCCATCTTCGAGCCGGCAGCCGAGCCGCCAGGCGGCCGGACCCTCGGCCAGTACAGCCCGGCGGAGAAGCACGCGATCTCGCACCGCGCCCGAGCCGCTCGGCGGATGGCCCGCCACCTCCGGGACGGCCTCGAGTGACGCCGCCGGAGGCGTACGACCCGCGCGCGTACTGGTCGCGCCTCCACGCGGAGGGGTCCCTCCGGTCCGTCGGCCAATCCGCCCTGCCGGTCGAGCTCAACGTGTGGCTCTATCGCGTACTCGAGCGGAACCTCCAGGCGTTCGTCCGGCGCCACGGACTCGCGAGGCCGGTGCCGAAGCGCGTCTTCGAGGTGGGGGCCGGCACCGGCTACTGGACCGCGTTCTGGCATCGACTCGGCGCCGACCGGGTGGACGGCTGCGACCTCGCCGCGTCGGCGGTCGAGCGGCTCCGCGAGCGATTCCCGGACGGCATGTTCGTCGCCGGCGACATCGCCGATGGCGGCGTCATCCCGACGGACGCCCCGTACGATCTCGTCACCATCATCAACGTCCTCCTCCACATCATCGACGAAGACCGTTTCGCGGCTGCCGCCCGGAACGTCGCCGGAGCCGTGGCGCCCGGCGGCCACGTCCTGCTCGTGGAGCCAGCCCTCCTCCTCGACACATCCGTTCGCCCGCTCCGCGACGGTGCGAGCTCCACGGCGCGCCCGCTCGAGCGATATCGGGAGGCGCTCGAGGCCGGCGGGCTCGCGTTCGTCGCCGCGGAGGCGAGCACGGTCGTCGCGAACAATCCGATCGAGCACGGTCTTCCGCACATCGAACGGTTCGCCCGGTCGTGGAAGACCGCGGTCCGGGAGGCCCGCAAGGGACCGCGTCGGGCGGATCTCGTCGGGCGGATCCTCTCGCTCGTCGATCGCCCCCTCATGCGGACGGGCGCGGCCCCGTCCGGCAAGATCCTCCTCTTCCGGCGCCCGTCCTGAGCGGTGCGTTCCGGCCCCGCCGAAAGGTCCGGCGCAAGGTCCGAGGCGCACTATCCGCGGGCCTCCCTGCGCCCCGACCGCCCGTCCCCCGACAGAGAAAAGGCGATGCCCGTCCTCGACATCGATCGGCAAGCCCCGGTTCGAGCGTAACGACTCGTGTTCCGAGTCGTTGATGCTGTACATGAGGCTGTTGTCGATCGAATCGTCGCGCGGGCGCGTGCGGGTGACTCTGCCGCGCTTGCCGAGATCTACGACCTGTATGCCGGTCGGGTCTACCGGTTCGTGCTTCAGCGGCTTCGCAGGTCATCCGACGCCGAGGACCTCCTCCAGCGGATCTTCCTCAAGATGATCGAGGCATTGCCACGCTACGAGGCCCGTGGCATGCCGTTCAAGGCGTGGCTCTTCCGGATCGCCCGGAACGCCGTCATTGACTACGAGCGGACCCGTCACGACCACGCCTCGCTCGACGACGTCTTTGACCTGTCGGATGCCCAGCTGGGACCAGCCGAACTTGCGGAATCGGCGGCAGAGATGGACGCGGTTCGCGCCGCCCTCGATCTGCTCACGCCGGATCAGCGCGATGTGATCGTGTATCGGTTCTTCGCCGGCCTCTCGCCCCGCGAGATCGGCCTGCTCATGGACAAGCGCGAGGGAACGATCCGCGCACTCCAGTTCCGAGCGATGCAGACGCTGCGCAGCAGCCTCGCACTACGGATCGAGCTTGCCGGCGCGGAGGGAGCCGGCGCATGAGCTGGCGTGCATCCCTCCCGTTCGGATCAGCCCTGGCCAGGCTCGCCCACCAGCGCGCCGAGCGTGAGCTTGCAAGGCGGATCGACGGAGCGTTTCGTATCGACCCCGATGCTATCGCGAGGGTCCGCGCGCAGGTACTCATCGCGGGTTCGGCTCTCGCGCCGGTAACAGTCGCTTCCGTTCGAGGAACCGGCGCTCGAGCGCGGCGAAGTATGCCGGTGGTCGTCGCGTTCGCGATGGTCATCATCGTCGGGTTGGTCGCGACCGGCGTCCGGCCGGGCGAGCCGTCGCCAGCGAGCAGCCTCGCGGCTGGAGGACTGGGCAGTCCGGTGGCCGCCACGGCGGCGAGCATCACGGCGTATCTCGATCGATCTGCCGCCGACCTCCAGAGCGTGACCACGACTGCTCGATCCGGTGACCCATCGGCGCTCGCTGCGGTGTTGATGAGGTATGGGACCGATCTGGCCGCCCTCGAGGCAGAGCTCCACATGCCCGGCGCAGATCTCGTGACGGCGGGGATCCTCCTGCGGTCCCAGGCATTCGAACTGTCGACCATGGCGAGCGTCATACCCGCCGCCAACGAGAACCTGTTCCGCCAGCTCACGAGCGACCTCGACCGACTCATTGCTTCGCTCGCGAACGGGAAGCCGCCCGCGAGCCCGCCCGGGAACGGGAAGCCCGCCGACGCAGGCAATGGCAAGCCGACGGCGAGCCCGCCAGGGAACGGCAAGCCGACGGCGAGCCCGCCCGGGAACGGCAACGCCGCCGCCAACGGACACGCCAAGGCGCACTGAACCGAGGCACGGCCCTCATAACGGGAGGGCACGTCGTTCGTTAGCAGCAACGTGGCCCTTATCCATCGGTCTGACTCACGATCCTCGGCACGTCTCGCCTTCGAACGCGGGGCCGGGCAGTCGGTCGTCGAGTTCGCGGTCCTGCTGCCGTTGTTCATGCTCCTGCTCCTCGTCACGGTGGACTTCGGGCGTCTCTTCTTCTCCTACATCCAGATAACCAACGCCGCACGCGAAGGCGCCGCCTATGCGGCAGTCGATCCCACGAATCTCGCCGCTATCACGACCCGCGCCACCGCCGAGGCCAACTCCCAGGCCCAGGGCGGTGAGCATCCGATCGCGGTGACGACCGCGTGCGTCGACACGACCGGAGCGACGATCCCGTGCAGCGGCGCCCCCGGCGGGGGCGGCCCGGGCTACACGGTGACCGTGACCGCGAGCGAGGTGTTCAGCTTCCTCACGCCGTGGATGAATGGGCTCCTCGGCAACAACTTCACGATGTCCACCTCGGCATCCGCAGTGGCCCTCGGCCTCGCGCCGAACAGCTCGGCCACGCAGCCGCCCGGCTGTGCGGCCCCATCGAGCGCGGTCATGTCCGTGGCCGGCTCCGGCCTGACGATCGACGTCGACGGCTCGGCGTCCCAGCCCTCGAGCGGCCTGTGCCACATCTCGGGCTACAACTGGTCCTTCGGCGACGGCACGACGGACGTGAGCTACGCCACGGGAACGGTCCACACGTACGCGTTTCCAGGCGTCTATGTGGTGACCCTGACCGTGACCAACCAGGGCGGAACGGCGACGACCACTTCGACCGTGACGGTCCCCCTGTCGACCACCTGCCTTGCTCCGCACGCGGCATTCTCGATCGCGCCGCCGACCGGGAGCGCCGGCTCGAGCGGGACGATCTTCGGCTTCGACGCCTCGGCAAGCACGAACATGGGAGTCGAGGCTTGCCATCCCCACTACACTTGGGACTTCGGCGACGGCGCCACGGGACCCGACGCCCCGACCACGACGCACCAGTACGTGCACTCCGCGCCGGGGACGACGGTTCGCGTCCGGCTGACCGTCTCGAACGACGCCGGGAGCGGCCAATCCACACAGACGATCACGCTCCAGTGACGATCGCCGTGCGCCATCGATCAGCCTCCGACGCTCACCGGAGGGCCGGCCGGTCCGGACAGGGTCTCGTCGAGTTCGCCCTCGTGGTGCCCGTGTTTCTCCTGATGGTCTTCGGGATCATCGACGGCGGTCGGTTCGTCTACATGAGCAGTGTCCTGTCGCAGGCCGCCCGCGAGGGGGCGCGAACAGGATCGGTCGAGGCGAGCTGGCTTGGCAAGGTCGACCCGAGCTGCGGGCAGCCCGGCGGTCCCACCTGCCCGGCCACGGCCGCGACGCTCAAGGCGGATGTTCTTTCCGCCGCGGATCGGATGGTCACGCCCTTCGCGAACATCGTGAGCTCGCAGATGTACATCAGCTGCGATCCACCGAGCACGGTGCCCAGCGGCGCCTGGACCAGCGGCACCGCGTGCACCGCCGGGACGGGTGGGACCGGCGTCACCGGCAATGTCATCTCGGTGCGCGTCGCCCTCACCTACCAGCCGCTCACCCCGATCGTCGGACAGGTCATCGGACCGACGACCATCTACGGGTCGGCCTCGATGGTCATCAACTAGGAGTCGAACATGCTTCGTCGAGGCGTCAGGTCACGTTCCAGCGGCCAGATCCTTGCGCTCTTCGCCCTCTCGGCCACGGCGATCATCCTCGCCCTCGGCCTCGTCATCGATGGCGGTTACGCACTGACCCAGCGGCGCGCCTCCCAGAACGCGTCCGACTTCGCGGCGCTCGCGGGTGCACGCGTGATCGCCGAGTGGATCGGCGGTGACACGGCCAACGGCACGGACGCCAACGTCAGGCTGGCCATCACGAACACGCTCAACATCAACGGCGCGGCCCCGATCACCTTCGGGACAGCGGGCGGGCCCGTGTACGTGGACAGCAACGGGACGATCGTCCCAAGTGCCGGAGCGGCCGCGAGCTACGTCGGCAACGGGACCATCCCGGTCGGAGCCGTCGGCGTGACGGTGACCTCGGGCCGGACGTGGACGCCATTCTTCCTCGGGATCGCCGGGATCAGGAACTGGTCGGCCGCGGCTGATGCGACGGCCAGGGGAGGCTGGTCCACCGCGCCGCCGAGCGGGGCCATCTTTCCGGCCGGGATCGCGTCGAGCTTCTTCTCGACCCATCCGTACTGCTCGGGCCCCATCAACACCACGACACCCTCCGATCCCTGCTACGCGCAGCGGCTGACGCCAGGCAATCTCAATGTCCCCGGCGGCTTCGGGTGGCTCAAGTTCGGAGCCACCGGCAAGTGCAGCGGCTTCGGGCTGGGGATGGATCCCAACAACGGGTGTCAGGAATCAGCGACGTTCCTCCAGAGCGAGATCGGCCCGCCGATGAACAGTTACGGCTGCTGCACGAGCGTCGGACTGTCCGGGAGTGCCGACAAGATCGGGAGCCTGCCCGGCAACAAGGCAAGCGCTGACTGCTCGAACTACATCCAAAACAACGTTGTCGTGACCGTCCCGGTCTGGGACACGGCGGGCGGCACGGGCGCCAACGCCTGGTACCACATCATCGGGTTCGCAGGCTTCCAGCTGACGGACTGTTTCGGAGGCAAGGACATCACCGGCGTCTGGCGTCGGCTCATGACGGTCGGGCCGGTCACGGACACCCCCGGACCGGGCGGCTTCCAGCTCGGCGTGCAGCTGATCCGCTAGCGCGAAGGTCGGCCTACTGCCCCGAGCCTGAGCCGCCGCTCTGGCCAGACGGGGTCGGGCTGGGCGGCGCCGACGTTGAGCCGGAGCCGCCGTTCTGGTCGGCTGGAGCGGGCGTCGGAGCCGAGGTCGCGGGCGCCGAGGTCGAGGTGGAGCCGCCGTTCTGGTCGGCTGGAGCGGGCGTCGGAGCCGAGGTCGCGGGCGCC